>Ga0308156_1000257_pt1 | contig 142331 bp, 125 predicted proteins | sample PhyAR2_FD_201041 | JGI IMG/M metagenome (GOLD analysis project Ga0308156, IMG submission 201041) | Phyllosphere microbial communities from UC Gill Tract Community Farm, Albany, California, United States - DLSL A.R2 | ecosystem: Host-associated > Plants > Phyllosphere > Unclassified | place...
GCGGGCCTCTCTTCGTCGTCGGGTGTGTCAGAACACCCTTCGGTCGGGCTGACAGGATTTGAACCTGCGACCCCTTGACCCCCAGTCAAGTGCGCTACCAAGCTGCGCTACAGCCCGCGAGTCCCAGAGGACCCAGACTCCGTCTCCACGAGGGAGACCGCGAGCCCTGCCCCACACCCGACCGAGCGTGGAGCAGCCCGTCAAGCATAGCGGAAGCGCGAGCCCCACCGCGCCATGGGACCGGACTCGGGCGCGTCACCCCCGCTGGTGCATCGGCTGGACGATGCGCCGCTCCCGCGACAGCCACGGCAGCGCGAACCCGGCGACCAGCGCCCCGAGCCCGTCCGCCGCCAGGTCACCGATCGTGTCGTCGTAGCCGACGACGATCGTGTCGTCGACGAAGTTGTGACCGAGCCACTCGCCGATCTCCCACACCGACCCGACCGCCATCCCCGCAGCGAGCGCGACGAGGGCGGAGAGCAGCACGCCGGCACGTGGGGCCGACGCGACGACGCCGAGGTCCGAGGCGATCACGACGAGCAGCGCCGCGAGCAGCCCGACCAGGATGACGTGGACAAGCTTGTCCCAGAGGAACACGGTCGTGTACCAGTCGAGCGCGCTGCTCCACGCGGCGACCAGACTGAGCAGCACGACGGCCGTGTCGAACGTCGGCCGCAGCCCGAGCATGCGCGGGACGACGGCGCCGAGCAGCGCGAGCGACATCACGGCGAACGCCACCCCGCCCCACACGGCCGTGGCGACGGGCACGCTGACGAGCGTCAGGACCCGCAGCACGTCGGCAGCCCAGACGGCACCGTGCGGCCGACGCAGGAACGTCGTCCCCAGGGTCGCGATCACGCGGTGGTCCCGAAGGACAGCACGGCGTGCACGGCGAGGTGGTCGGACGGCCACACTCCCCCGGGTCGCCGGGTGGAGACGGCGACGCGGGACACGACGGCGTCCTCGGTGGCGAGCACGCCGTCGATGCGCGGCTTGTCGGCACGCGGCTCCCGGTAGGCGGCGTACGTCCCGAGTTCCGCGGTCTCCTGCCGGGAGGCCCGCCCCCAGGTGTCGGGGACGCCCGCCTCCGCCAGCGCTCGCCAGGGCACCGACCCGGCGGGCGCGTTCCAGTCCGCCATCACGACGGCGGGGAGGCCGGACTGGGCGACGATCCGGCCGAGCAGCTGCGCCGAGCGGAGGCGTGCCCAGGGCGATGCGACGTCGAGGTGGGTGGCGAGCGCGAGGAAGCGACGACCGGTGGCGTGGTCGTCGAGGACCGCGCCGACGGCGTGCCTGGGGAACGCGGTCGCCCACGAGCGGGAGCCGGGGCGGAGCGGCGTGCGGGACATCGCCCAGGACCGGCGCTCGACGACGGAGCAGCGCTCGGTGTCGACCAGGAGCCCGACGGCCTCGCCGTCGCCGTACCGATCGCGTCCGAGCAGCAGGGCTTCCCAGCGCGACCCGATGCCGGTGGCGAGGTCGACCGCCTGGGGGCGGAGGGCCTCCTGGACGGCGAGGACGGTGGGCGCTTCGGAGGCGACGAGCGCGACGACGGCGTCGCGGCGGTGTTCCCACGAGTCCGGGTTTCCCGCTGGTCGGGGCACGCTCCGGCGCAGGTTGAGGGTCATGCAGTGCAGGTCGGGAGCCGCCACCGGCCCGATGAGCGGTCGGTCGTCGGCCTGTCGGTGCATGCTCCCGTTCTACGAGCCGGCACGGATGCGGTTCTCAGGGTGACGACCGCTCGGCTCCTAGGGTGGGCCGATGCGTTCTCGTCCTGCCCGTTCCCTGCTCGCACTCGCTGTGGCCGGTCTCGTGCTCGGGGTGGTCGCCTGTTCGGGCGCTGCTCCGACGCCGCGCCCGACGCTGGCCCGCGCTGCGTTGGACGCCGTGACGGTGGTGGCACAGGAGTCGGCCGCAGAGCGGTCGGTCCGGGCGAGTCGCGCCTTGTTCCGGTCTGCCCCCGGGGCCGTCGTCGCACCGGCCGGGAACGCCGACGCGGTGCGCGAGGCGGCGAGCGCCGCGGTCCGCGCGCACGTGCCGGCCTTGCTCGTCGACTCCGGCTCGACGGCAGCGACGAAGTCCGTGGCCGCTGAGCTCGAGCGGCTCGACGCGTCCTGGTACCAGGCGGTCGGGAGCGTGACCCTCGAAACGAAGGTGCCGGAGCAGGACGCACCGGAGGCGGGCCAGCGGGCGGAGGCGGGGCGGGCCTCCCGGCAGACGGTGCTCGTCGCGGACCGGTCGGCCGACGCTGCCGCGGTGGCGACCGCCCGGGCTGCCGGCGCTCAGCTGGTGGAGATGCCCTCGGGCGTGTCGGACCCGGCTGCGTCGGGCGCGGTCGTCCGTGCGATGCACCGGGCTGCGGGCCGTCCGACGCTGCTGCTCGGGGCGTTCTTCGCGGACCTCGGGGACCCGGAGTGGGTGGTGCGGGCGGCACAGACGGGGTACCGGATCGGCTCGGGCGGGCAGCGGCCGTTCGCCGGGCACCGGTACTCGGCCCTGTACGGCGCGCCCGGGGCTCCGGTGCTCGGCGTCCTCGGCGAGCAGGACCCGGCCGCGAGTGTCGAGCGGGCCCGGAAGCTCGCTGCGGAGTACCGCGGGCTGTCGGACGTGCCGGTGACGCCCGCGTTCGAGGTGATCGCGACGGTCGCGGCGGGCGAGGCCGGGGACGACGGCGACTACTCGCGGGAGCTCCCGGTGTCGACCCTCGAGCCGTACGTCGATGCCGCGCACCGGGCCGGGATGCCGACGATCATCGACCTGCAGCCCGGACGCAGCGACTTCCTGTCGCAGGCGAAGCGGTACGAGTCGCTGCTGCAGCGTCCGGACGTGTGGCTGGCGCTCGACCCGGAGTGGCGGCTAGGCCCGGACCAGGTGCCGCTCCAGCAGATCGGGACGGTCAGCGCCGCAGAGGTGAACGGCGTGTCGAAGTGGCTCGCCGGGCTCGTCCGACGCGAGGGGCTGCCGCCGAAGGCACTCGTCCTGCACCAGTTCCGGTCCTCGATGGTGTCCGACCGCGGTTCGCTGGCGTCCCACCCGGAGCTCGACCTGCTCGTGCACGTCGACGGGCAGGGGTCGCAGCCGGACAAGCAGGCGACGTGGAAGGCGCTGCACGCCGGCGGGCCGGACGGACTGCACTGGGGCTGGAAGAACTTCTACGACGAGGACACGCCGATGCTCACGCCGGAACAGACCATGTCCGAGGTGCAGCCGACGCCGTCGCTGGTCACCTACCAGTGAGCGGGCGCGGGTTCTCCACAGCCTGGCGCGCCCCGCTCAGCGGCGACGCGAAGCGTTGCGCGGGGCGCGCCGACCGAGCCTGCGAGGGAGGTGCCGGGTTCGTCGGTCGGTCCTGACAGCATGGGGGCATGAGTTCACCTGCTGCCTCCCCCGTCCCGCCGGCTGCGACCGTGCCTGCGGCCGCGGTGCCGTCGACCACGGCACCGTCCGCTGCCGTCGCGGCCGAGGCGCAGGAGGCCCTGCAGGCCCTGACGGGTCGGGTCGACGCGGTCTTCCACCCCGGGCAGCTCGAAGCCATCTCCGCGCTGGTCGAGCACCGGCAGCGGGCGCTCGTCGTGCAGCGCACCGGGTGGGGCAAGTCCGCTGTGTACTTCCTCGCCACCCTCCTGCTCCGTCGTCGGGGCGGTGGGCCGACCGTCCTGGTGTCGCCGCTGCTCGCCCTGATGCGCGACCAGGTCGCCGCCGCGGCCCGGGCCGGGGTCCGAGCGGTGTCGATCAACTCCGCGAACGCCCACGAGTGGACCGAGACCCAGGCCGCCCTCGCCCGTGACGAGGTCGACGTGCTGCTGGTCTCCCCCGAACGGTTGAACAACCCGAAGTTCCGCGACGAACAGCTGCCGGCGCTGATCGGACGGATGGGCATGCTCGTCGTCGACGAAGCGCACTGCATCTCCGACTGGGGACACGACTTCCGGCCGGACTACCGACGCCTCGCCGAGCTCATCCGGTCCCTGCCGCACGGCGTCCCCGTCCTCGCGACGACGGCGACCGCGAACGAGCGCGTGGTCGAGGACGTGGCCGAACAGCTGACCGCCGGGCCCGAGGACCCGGTGTTCACCATCCGCGGCTCGCTCGCCCGCGCCTCACTGCGGCTCGGGGTGCTGACGCTGCCCGACGCCCGCGCCCGCCTCGGCTGGTTGCTCGCCCACCTCGGCGACCTGCCCGGCAGCGGCATCATCTACACGCTCACCGTCTCGGCGGCCGAGGACATCGCCCGGCTCCTCCGCGAGTCCGGGTACGCCGTCCGTGCCTACACCGGCCGGACCGACAACGACGAACGCGAGCAGCTCGAAGGGCAGCTGAAGGACAACGAGCTGAAGGCGCTCGTGGCGACCAGTGCGCTCGGCATGGGGTTCGACAAGCCCGACCTGGGCTTCGTCGTCCACATCGGCGCACCGTCCTCCCCGGTCGCGTACTACCAGCAGATCGGTCGCGCCGGGCGTGCCACCGACAACGCCGACGTGCTGCTGCTGCCGGGGCGTGAGGACCAGGAGATCTGGCAGTACTTCGCCAGTGCGTCGATGCCGACCGAGTCCCGCGCCTCCGCTGTGCTCGGAGCGCTCTCTGCCGACAGCGCCATGTCGACCGTCGCGCTCGAAGGGCTCGTCGACATCAAGCGGTCGACGTTGGAACTGCTCCTCAAGGTGCTCGACGTCGACGGCGCCGTGCGCCGAGTCGGCGGCGGCTGGGTCGCCACCGGGCGACCGTGGGAGTACGACGCCGCACGCTACGAGCGGGTCGCCGCCGCCCGCGCTGCCGAGGCCGCGTCGATGCTCACCTACGAGTCGACCGGCGCCTGCCGGATGCAGTTGCTCCAGCAGGACCTCGACGACCCCACCGCAGAACCCTGCGGGCGGTGCGACAACTGCGCCGGTGCCTGGTACCCGACCGACGTCTCGGACGCCGACCGCACGGGGGCCGCGAACGCCCTCGACCAGGTCGGTGTCGAGATCGCCCCGCGTGCGCAGTGGCCCTCGGGCATGGCGTCGCTCGGCGTCGCGGTGAAGGGCAAGATCCCGGCCGGTGAACTCGTCGCCCCGGGTCGCGCGGTCGCCCGCCTGACCGACCTCGGCTGGGGTGGGCCGCTCCGCGCTCTGTTCGCGAACGCCACCCCGGACGCACCGGTGTCCCGTGAACTCGTCGACGGCTGCGTCCGCGCGCTCAAGGACTGGCCGTGGGAGACCCGGCCGACCGGGGTCGTCGCGATGTCCTCGCGCTCCCGGCCGCAGCTCGTCGCGTCGCTCGCCCAGGCGCTGTCCTCGATCGGGCGGCTGCAGCACCTCGGCACCCTCGACCGCGACGGTGGGACACCGCGGGGCGACGGTGCGACGAACAGTGCTTACCGGCTTTCGGGCGTCTGGGACACCTTCGTCGTCGGACCGGAACTCGCGGCCGCTCTGCAGGCGCACCAGGGGCCTGTCCTGCTCGTCGACGACCTGGTCGACAGCCGGTGGACGATGACGGTGGCGGGACGGGAACTCCGACGAGCCGGAGCCTCGGCCGTGTTGCCCTTCGCCCTCGCCACCGTCGCCTGACGGCCAGCGGCCAGCGGCCAGCGGCCAGCGGCCAGCGGCCAGCGGCCAGCGGCCAGCGGCCAGCGGCCAGCGGCCAGCGGCCAGCGGCCAGCGGCCAGCGGCCAGCGGCCAGCGGCCGGCGTCTGAGCCTTACGCGGCGGACCCGATCGCGTCGAGCTCGGCGACGGCGTCGTCCGGCAGCGCGAACCCGGCCGACGCCACGTTGTCCCGCAGGTGGTCCACCGAGGACGTCCCCGGGATCAGCAGCATGTTCGGGGACCGCTGGAGCAGCCAGGACAGCGCCACCGTCAGGCGCGACACCTCCAGGCGTTCCGCGACCCGGTCGAGCGCGCCGGACTGGATCGGTGAGAAGCCACCGAGCGGGAAGTACGGCACGTACGCGATGCCCTGCGACGCGGTGAGGTCGACGAGGGCGTCGTCCTCCCGGCGGGCCACGTTGTACATGTTCTGCACGCAGACGATCGGCACGTAGCTCTGCGCCTCGGCGAGCTGCTCGGCGCTGACGGTCGACAGTCCGATGTGGCGGACGAGCCCCTCCTCCTGCAGTCGGGCGAGCGCCTCCACCTGCGGGGCGATCGAGCCGGACTCCGGGGCGTCGAACCCGCCCATCCGGATGTTCACGACCTCGAGCTGCTCGAGCCCGAGCGTGCGGAGGTTCTCGTGCACCTGCGCCACCAGGTCGTCGGGCTGTCGGGTCGGCACCCAGTTGCCCTTGCCGTCCCGCACGGAGCCGACCTTCGTGACGAGGTGCACGTCGTCCCCGTAGGGCGCGAGCGCTTCGCGGATGAGCTCGTTCGTGACGTGGGGGCCGTAGAACTCGGCGGTGTCGATGTGGGTGATGCCGAGCTCGACGACGGTCCGGAGCATCCGGAGCGCCTCGTCGCGGTCGGCGGGCGGACCGAACACGTTGGGTCCGGCGAGCTGCATGGCGCCGTACCCGACGCGGGTGAGTTCGAGGTCGTCGGCGAGGCGGAACGTGCCGCCGGGGAGCGATGTCGTGGTCATGGACCCCACGATGCTCCTTGGTGCTGCATCTGCCCGGGGCCTACGGTTGCCGGCGCACCGGCTTCGGGAAGGTCAGTCGCATGTGGTCGCTCGTCAGCACGTCGCCGATCCCGACCATCAGCACCGAGAACACGATCTGCTCGATGACCATCCAGAACGGGTAGAGGCCCGGGATCGCCGCGATCACCAGCGTCACGATCGGGAAGATCCGGCTGAACAGGCGCAGCCGCTGGTACGCCCAGTAGTAGCCGAGCTGCGCCCGCCACGCGAACAGGTAGAGCGTCAGGGTGATGAGCAACACGACCGTCGCTCGGAACCAGACCGCCCACGGCACCGTCTCTCCGGCGCGGGTCAGCAGCACGGCGACGACGATCGCGGTCAGGCCGACGATGGTCTCGGCGACGAGGAGCCACCGGATCCATCGGAACGAGCGGACCGTGTCGGGGTGGGCGAGCATGTCCTCGCGGATGACGTAGCCGCCCTGCCGGCCGCCGGCCAGGCGGTCCAGGCGGAGCCGGTTCCACGCCCGGTCAGCGGTCGCTGCCAGGCCGGAGGGTCGCTGCGTCACCGTCCCATGGTGCCGTATCCGGCGGGGCGGCGCTGCCACGGGCCTCCCGGACGGCTGAGAGTCCCGCCGGTTCACCAGTCCGACAACGACCCGTCTCGCCGGTCCGACGCCGGCCCGGTCGGTCTGGAGGCACGCCCTCCCCCGCCACACGTCCTCGGTCAGAAGACGGGCAGGAGCTCGGCGCCGCCGAGCAGGTCCCCGGTGTCGGCGTCGACGAGGAGCACGGAGTGCACCACGGGCGGCAGGTCCTGCGGGTCGACGATGACCAGCACGGTGTGTTCGCCGTCCGGGGTGAAGGTGCCGAAGTCGGCGGGGACGTCGGCGCCGGTCCACTGCGCCCGTTCGGTGCCGATCACGTCACCCGAGGACAGCTCGACGCGCACCGCGCCGATGTGCGAGCGGGTCGAGGCAGCCGACCCGGTCGTGGTTGACCCGGTCGTGGTTGACCCGGTCTTCGTCGACCCGGTCGGGTCGGGGCTCGCCGTCACCTGTACGCCGGTGAGGACGACCTGGACGACCTGCTCCCCGACGACCTCGAGCCGGACGTTCCCGCGGACCTCGCGGCGGATCGGGACGAGGTCGCCCGCGATCGGCAGGGCGCGTCGCCACCAGGGACCTGCGGCCTGTGCCGCGTCGACCGGCAGCCCGGTCGCAGCGTCCACCACGCTCGTGGTGCCGGTCGGGTCGCTGCTCGGGCTGCCCGCGCCGTCGTTGTCGACACCGGTCGCCGGGGCGACGTCGCTCGACCGGCCGTCGTCGAGTGTTGTGCCGCCGTCGACCGCCGAGCGGCCCCGGGCCGACCTGTCAGTGGCGGGTGCCGTCGGCTCGTCGGGGATGAACCCGTGGCCGATCGACATCCCGGCGTCGTCCGCAATCCCCGTGTCGTCCGCGTCCGAGGACGGGTCAGGAGCCGACGCCGACGTCCCGCCGTCCGGGGCGGACCACTGCGCGACCGCTCCGGCCGCGACCACGACGAGCAGCACGAGCCCGGCCACGAGGGGCCATCGACGTCGTGACGTCGATCGCTCCCCTCGTGGCGCGGACATGGCCGATCAGCGCTTCCGGCGCTCGCGCACTCGCATGTTGACCACGATCGGCGTGCCGTCGAAGCCCCAGACCTCGCGGAGACGCCGGGTGATGAATCGGCGGTACTGCGGGTCGAGGAACGCCGAGGTGAAGAGCACGAACGTCGGCGGCTGGCTCGACGCCTGCGTGGCGAACAGGATGCGGGGCTGCTTGCCACCGCGGACCGGGTGCGGGTGCTCCTGGACCAGTTCGGCGACGAAGGCGTTGACCTTGCCGGTTGGGATGCGGGTGTCCCACGACTCGAGGGCGGTCTCGAGGGCGGGCACGAGCTTCTCGAGGTGACGGCCGGTGCGGGCGGAGATGTTCACGCGCGGGGCCCAGGCGACGTGCGCCAGGTCCTGCTCGATCTCGCGCTCGAGGTAGCGGCGGCGCTCGTCGTCCAACAGGTCCCACTTGTTGTAGGCCAGCACCAGCGCACGACCGGACTCGAGGACCAGGTCGATGATGCGGAGGTCCTGCACGGACACCGGCTCGGTGACGTCGAGGACGACGACCGCGACCTCGGCCTTCTCGAGTGCGGCGGTGGTGCGGAGCGAGGCGTAGAAGTCGGCACCCTGCTGCAGGTGCACGCGCTTCCGGATGCCGGCGGTGTCGACGAAGCGCCAGGTCTTGCCGCCGAGTTCGATCTGCTCGTCCACCGGGTCACGGGTCGTGCCCGCGAGCTCGTTGACCACGACGCGCTCTTCACCGGCGGCCTTGTTGAGCAGCGAGCTCTTGCCGACGTTCGGTCGGCCGAGGATGGCGACGCGACGGGGGCCGCCGATCTCCTGCTTGGCGACCGCGGACACGTCCGGCAGCGTCGAGATGATGAGGTCGAGGAGGTCCGCGACGCCACGGCCGTGCAGGGCCGAGACGGGGTGCGGCTCGCCGAGACCGAGGTTCCAGAGCGAGTACGCCTCGAGGTCGCGGCGCTCGTCGTCGGACTTGTTCGCCGCGACGATGACCGGACGGTCGGTGCCGCGGAGCATCTTGACGACGTGCTCGTCGGTGGCGGTGATGCCGACCGTGACGTCGACGACGAACAGCACCGCGTCGGCGAGGTCGATCGCGACCTCGGCCTGGGCGGCGACCGAGGCGTTGATGCCCTTGGCGTCGGGCTCCCACCCACCGGTGTCGACGATGGTGAAGCGCTTGTCGTTCCACTCGGCCTTGTAGCTGACGCGGTCGCGGGTGACACCGGGGGTGTCCTGCACGACGGCTTCACGGCGGCCGAGGATGCGGTTCACGAGCTGCGACTTGCCGACGTTCGGGCGGCCGACGATCGCGAGCACCGGCAGTGCCGGCAGGTACGCGACCCCGTCGACACCGAGCTTGCCGGCTTCGAGGAGCGCGAGGTCCTCGTCGTCCAGGTCGTACTCGTCGAGACCGACGCGGAGCGCGCTTGCACGCTGGTCCGCTTCGGCGTCGTCGATGCCGGCGAGCCGCTCTCCGAGCGAGTCGTCGTACTCGGGGAAGTCGTCGTCGCTTCGGTCGTCCAGCTGCGCCATGGTGGTTTCCTTGCCGGCGGCCGGTGGGCCGCGTGTTCGTGGTTCAGGTGCGGCCGTGTGGCCGGGTTGCTGTCAGTTCGTGGCCGAGCGGGCCAGGTCGACCACCGCCTGCACGGTCTGGTCGAAGTCGAGGTCGGTGGAGTCGAGGGTGGTGACGCCGTCGGCGGCGTTCATGAAGTCGACGACCTTCGCATCGGCAGCGTCCCGACGGGCGAGGGCAGCCGAGGTCTCTTCGGCCGACTGGGTCGTGACCTCTGCCGACCGACGTGCCATCCTAACGGATTCGTCGGCCGTCAACAGGATCCGGACTTCGGCGTCAGGTGCGACCACCGTGGTGATGTCGCGTCCTTCGGTGATGATGCCCTGTCCCTCGGCCATCCGCATGACCTGGCGGAACAGCGAGACGAGCTTGGCCCGGACCTCCGGCAGCTTCGCGATGTGCGCCACCGCAGCGGTGACGTCGGGGGTGCGGATGGCGTCCGTCACGTCGACACCGCCGACCCGCACGAAGTAGTCGTCGGGGTCGGTACCGATGGCGTAGTCGAACGAGTCGAAGGCGGCGACGACCGCGGCGGGGTCGTCCAGGTCGACGTCCTGCTGCAGTGCGTGCCAGGCGAGTGCGCGGTAGGCGGCACCGGTGTCCTGGTAGCCGAAGCCGAGCGCGCGGGCGGCAGCACGGGACACGCTGGACTTGCCGCTGCCGGCGGGACCGTCGACGGCGATGACGAACTTCGCCACGAAGGCGCCCGCGGGCAGACCGGCCGGCATCGGGTCGCGCGTCGAACCGAGTTCGCCGCCGCCCTGTCCGCCCGGGCCGCCGGTGACGTCGCCGCCGCCGAGGGGTCCGGGCTGGTCGGCCGGCGTCGGCAGACCGGAGTCGGGGGCGTCCGGGCCGCCGGTGACGCCGGACTCGAGCGTGGTGTCGTTGTCGTTCAGGCCCATGCTGCTGCGATCCTCCATCCGCGACCCTCGAGTTCCTCGACGAGTCGCTGTTCGTGCTCCGGGACGACCGACACCTCGACGATGCCGATCTGCGCTCCGGGCGAGTGCTCGAGGCGCAGGTCCTCGAGGTTGATGCCGAGTTCCCCGATGGTGGTGAGGAGTTCGGCGAACTGCCCGGGTCGGTCGTCGATCAGGACGACGACCTGGGCGAAACGTGCGGTGGACCCGTGCTTGCCGGGCAGTCGCTCGACGCCGCGGTTGCCCGACGCCATCGTCTCGGCGATGGCGCGCGGGGACCCGGCCGCGGCGGGGTCGGCGAGCGCGGTGAGCACCCGGTCGAGTTCGTCACGGAGGTCGGCGAGCACCGGGCGGATGTGCTCCGCGTTGGCACCGATGATCTGCACCCAGAGGCCCGGGTCGCTCGCGGCGATGCGCGTGACGTCGCGGACACCACCGCCGGCCAGGCCGAGGGCTTCGCCGGGGGCGTCGCGGAGGCGCGAGGCCATCAGCGTCGCGACGAGCTGCGGCGCGTGGGAGACCACCGCGACGGCCCGGTCGTGCGACTCGGGGTCCATCGGGACGACCGTCGCGCCGAGGTCGAGCGCCAGGTGTTCGACCACGGCGGCACGCTGGTGGCTGATGTCGTCGTGGCCGGCGATGACCCACGGACGACCGATGAACAGGTCAGCCCGGGCGGCGGTCGGACCACTGCGTTCCCGGCCGGCCATCGGGTGCGAACCGATGTACCGCGAGACGTCCGCACCGACGGCACGCAGGCGGTCGAGCGGCCCGGACTTGACGCTGGCGACGTCGGTGACGACGGCGTTCGGGTTGTTGCGGAGTTCACGCTCCACGACGGTCGCGGTGACGTCCGGCGGCACGGCGACCACGATCAGTTCCGGTTCGTCCCCCGCTGCCGGCGGTCGGCCGGCGCCGTAGTCGACGGCGAGCGCCAACGCGGCCGGAGAGACGTCGTCGAGGACGACCTCCACCCCCTTGTCGCGCAGGGCCAGGCCGATCGAGGCACCGAGCAGTCCGGTCCCGACGATCCGCACCGGTCCGCGCACGCGGCGGTCGATGTCGGCGCGCGACGGAGGTCCGTCGGTCGCGGTCGTGCTGGCGTCGGTCACCCGGCAAGCCTATCGAGCGCAGGTGCCCGGCAGCAGGACGGCGCCGGGCCTGTGGAGAAGTCCCCACCGGGCCCGGTGCCGTCCGTGTCGCGGTCGGTCCGCGACGGTCGACGGATCGTCAGTCCGTGCTCTCCGCGTCGTCGTCGCCGGTGCGGGTGTCCGCGGTCCGGGCGATGCCGAGCAGCTTGCCGAGCTCGACCGTGGTCAGCTCGCGCACCTCGCCCGGCGCCAGGCTGCCGAGCTGCAGCGGTCCGAACGACCGGCGCACGAGCTCGAGGACCGGGTGCCCGACCGCTTCGAGCATGCGGCGGACGATCCGGTTGCGTCCGGAGTGCAGCGTGATCTCGACGAGCGACTCCCCACGCGAGGACTCGAGCAGCCGCGCCTTGTCGGCGGCGATCTGACCGTCCTCCAGCTCGATGCCCTCGAGCAGCATCTGCAGCGTCGAGGGGACCATGTTGCCGTCGACCTTCGCGACGTAGGTCTTCGTCACGCCGAACGACGGGTGCGCCAGGACGTGGGCGAGCCCGCCGTCGTTGGTCAGGATGAGCAGCCCGGCGGTGTCGAAGTCGAGTCGGCCGACGTTGAACAGCCGCTCCTCGAACTGGTCGACGTACTGCGACAGGTCGGGACGGTCGTGCTCGTCCTGCATGCTCGAGACCACACCGGTCGGCTTGTTGAGGACCACGTACCGCCGGGAGGTGTCGGTCTGCACCGGCACCCCGTCGACCGCGACCTCGTCGGTGTCCGGGTCGACGCGACGACCGAGCATGTCGGCGACCTCGCCGTTCACGGTCACGCGGCCCTCGGAGATCAGGTTCTCCGCGACTCGACGGCTCGCCACACCGGCAGCGGCGATCACCTTCTGCAGGCGCTCACCGCCTTCCTGGAGGTCCGGCTCGCCCCCGGCGGTCGTCGTCCCGTCCGCCGGGTCCCAGTCGGGGATGATCGGGCGTTCGGGCGTGCCCTCGGCGGGCCGCCCGGCGTCGTCGCGCTCCCCGGCCGGGAGGGGCGTCGTCCGCTTGCGTGCGGGGTCGTTGCGCGGGCTGGTCGTGCCACCGACGTAGCGGCGGCCGTTGTGCCACACGCTGCTCGGGGCACCGTCCGGGCTGCGACGGTCCTCGCGGCGGGGGTCGGTTCCGCGCTCGGCGCCACGGTCGTCCGGACGACGGGAGGCTCCGCGGTCGTCACGCCCGCGGTACCCACCGCGCTGGTCGTCACGGCCGCCGCGGTCGTCACGGCCGCCGCGGGAGTCGCGTCCCTGGTACCCGCCACGCTGCTCGTCACGGCCACCGCGGGAGTCACGCCCCTGGTACCCACCACGGTCATCGCGTCCACCGGTCCGGCTGTCACCGGTCCTGCTGTCACTGGTCCGGCGGTCGCCGGCGTCGTCGCGGCGCACGAAGCGGCCGCGGTCGTCGTCACGGCTCACGAAGCCGCCACGGTCGTCGCTGCGTCGGTCGGCGCCGCGCGTGTCGCGCTCGGGACGTCCGCGGTACCCACCGGCAGCGCGGTCGTCGTTGCCGCGGTACCCGCCGGAGGGACGGTCGTCCCGCCCGCGGTACCCACCGCTGCTGCGGTCGTCGCCGCCGCGGTACCCGCCGGTCGGACGGTCACCGCCGCGCTCGTCGCGCCCACGGAACCCACCGGTCGGACGGTCCCCACCACGGTCGTCACGCCCACGGAACCCACCGGTCGGACGGTCTCCGCCGCGGTCATCGCGCCCACGGAACCCACCGGTCGGACGGTCTCCGCCACGGTCATCGCGGCCACGGAACCCACCGGAGGAACGGTCGTCACGACCGCGGTACCCACCACTGCTGCGGTCGTCGCCGCCACGGAAGCCACCGGTCGGGCGGTCTCCCCCGCGCTCGTCACGCCCACGGAACCCGCCAGTCGGCCGGTCGCCGCCGCCGCGCTCGTCACGCCCACGGAACCCACCGGTCGGACGGTCCCCGCCACGCTCGTCACGCCCGCGGAACCCACCGGTCGGACGGTCCCCGCCACGGTCATCGCGGCCACGGAACCCACCGGCGGAACGGTCGTCGCGACCGCGGTACCCACCACTGCTGCGGTCGTCGCCGCCACGGTACCCACCGGTCGGACGGTCGCCGCCGCTGCGCTCGTCGCGCCCGCGGTACCCACCGGTCGGACGGTCACCACCACGCTCGTCACGCCCGCGGAACCCACCGGTCGGACGGTCGCCGCCGCGGTCATCGCGCCCACGGAACCCACCCGTGGGACGGTCGCCGCCACGCTCGTCACGCCCGCGGTACCCACCACGCTCGCTGCCACCGGCCCGGTCGTCGCCCCCGCGGTACCCGCCGGAGGAACGGTCGTCTCCCCCGCGGTACCCACCACGCTCGCCGCCACCGGCGCCACGGTCGTCGCGCCCGCGGTACCCGCCGGAGCCGGCCCCGTCGCGTCCGCGGGGTGCGTCGTCGCGGCGACCCGCGCCTCCCGGCCGGTCACCGCCCGGACGTCCGGACCCGCCGCGGCGGTCGTCGTCTCGTCGTGCACGGTCGTTCTGGTCAAACCCGGCCATCGGGGATCCTTCCGGTCTGCCCGAAACCGTCCGCGCCGTCCTCCAGGAGGGGCGAGATGAGCGGAAGCTCGTCGAGCGAGTTGATGCCGAGCTGCTGGAGCAGCAACTCGGAGGTGACGTAGTTGATCGCGCCGGTCTCGGAGTCGGTGAACGACTCCTCGATGAGGCCGCGCGCGACGAGCGTGCGGACCACGCCGTCGACGTTGACGGCCCGGATCGCGGCGATCTGGGAGCGGGTGATCGGCTGCTTGTAGGCGACCACGGCGAGGGTCTCGAGGGCCGCCTGGGACAGGCGCGCGGGACGTTCCGCCTCGACGAACTGCTCGACGACGGCGTCGAGTTCGGCGCGGACGTAGAACCGCCAACCGCCGCCGACCTCGCGGAGTTCGAAGCCGCGGCGCACGGTGCCGTCGGTGCCGTCGAAGTCGGCGACCAGGCGGTCGACGGCCTGCCGGACGACCGGGACCGGTGCACCGACGGCGGCGGCGAGGGCCACGAGGGACTGCGGCTGGTCGGCGATCATCAGGATCGCTTCGAGCTGCCGGTCGACGGGAACGTCGGCGGGCAGGTCTGCGAGCGCGTCCGCGGCGGCTGCGGCCGGGGCGGCTGCGGCGCCGCGCAGATCGACCTCGATCGCACGGGCGTCCTCGATCTCGTCCGCCCCGCCCGGCTCGGCGGATCCCCCGGCGCGCGACCGAGCGCCGTGCGCGTGCACGTCATCCGTCATAGTCGGCTCCCAGGTTCGCGAGGCTCTCGTCCGTCCAGTCGAGCGCGGTCCACCGGAGGACCAGTTCCCCGAGCGGTTCGAGTTGTTCGAACGAGATGGAGGCGTTCCGGTACAGCTCCAGGATCGCGAGGAAACGAGCCACCACGATACCCGCCTGGTCGACCCCGGCGATGAGTTCCCGGAACGTGACGTCCGGCGTGCCCTCGTCGGCGCGGGTGCGGAGGACCGACACCACGATGGCCGCCTGCTCCCGGATGCTCACCGCGGGGGCGTGCAGGTGGTCGAGTCCGACGGTCGGGATCTCTCTCGGTGCGAAGGCCAGCGCCGCCATCGCCGCGAAGTCCTGCACGGACAGCGTCCAGACGAGTTCGGGCGTCCGGGCGCGGAACCGCTCCTCGAGCCGGACGCTCCGGACGTGGCGTCGCGACTCGGCGCCCCAGCGGTCGCCGAACCAGTCCGCCGCCTGCTTGAACGCCCGGTACTGCAGAAGTCGGGCGAACAGCAGGTCGCGGGCCTCGAGCAGGGCGACGTCCTCGGCGTCGACGAGTTCACCCTGCGGCAACAGACCGACGATCTTCAGGTCGAGCAGGGTCGCGGCGACGACCAGGAACTCACTCGCCTCGTCGAGTTCCTCACTCGACGAGGCCTGCCGCACGTACGCGATGAACTCGCCGGTGACGACGCTGAGGGCGACCTCGGTGATGTCCAGCTCGTGCTTCGCGATGAGCGACAGCAGCAGGTCGAACGGTCCGTCGAAGTTGCTGAGACGGACCCGGAACCCGGGTGCCGTCGTGGTGCCGACCGGCGCGTCGGTCGCGCTGTCGGCGTGTCCGGCCGGGGCGGACGGGAGGCTCGTGGCCGGGTCCTCAGGCGACGGCGCCACGCTGGACGAGCTCTCGGGCCAGCTGCCGGTAGGCATGGGCCGCAGCGTGGTCCGGAGCCGTCTGCGTGATCGGTCGCGCCGAGACGGTCGCGTCCGGGAACTTCACGGTGCGCCCGATGACGGTGTCGAGGACCCGGTCGCCGAAGGTCTCGACGACGCGCTCCATGACCTCCCGCGAGTGCAGGGTGCGCGAGTCGTACATGGTCGGCAGGATGCCGTCGAGCAGCAGTGCCGGGTTCAGCCGGTCCCGCACCTTGTCGATCGTCTCGATGAGCAGGGCGACACCGCGCAGGGCGAAGAACTCGCACTCGAGCGGGATGAGCACGCCGTGCGCCGCGGTGAGGGCGTTCACGGTGAGCAGGCCGAGCGACGGCTGGCAGTCGATGAGGATGACGTCGTAGTCGTTCGACACCTTCCGCAGCACGCTCGCCAGGATCTGCTCGCGGGCGACCTCGTTGACCAGGTGCACCTCGGCCGCGGACAGGTCGATGTTGGCGGGGATGACGTCGAGCAGCGGCACGTTCGTCGGCTGGATGACCTGGTTCGGGTCCTTCACGGCGCCCATCAGCAGGTCGTAGACCGTGGGGATGTCGTGCGTCCGGACACCGAGGCCGGCGGACAGTGCACCTTGCGGGTCGAAGTCGACGGCCAGCACCCGGCGGCCGTACTCGGCGAGCGTGGCGCCGAGGTTGATGGCGGTGGTGGTCTTGCCGACCCCGCCCTTCTGGTTGCACAGGGAGATGATGCGTGCGGGACCGTGGCCGTCCAGCTCTTCCGGCACGGGGAACGCCCGCACGGGCCGACCGGTCGGACCCGTGACGATGTCGCCGGTGCCGGAGGCTGTCGTCGGGATGCTGCTCACCGGGCCATCGTACCGGCGCGCTCGCACGGGGTCGGGCCGCACCGCCGCATGGGGTGCGGGTCGGGGCGGACGGAGGGCGCGCCTCCCGGCTGTGTCCGACCGCGCCCGGTTCCGGTCCCCGCGCCGTTCAGGCGGCGCGGAGGGCGACGCGCATGCTGTCGACCCGTTCCGCGATGACCGGGTCGCTCGCCCACCGCTGCTGCAGGCGGCCGACCAGCTCGGCGATCTGCTCGCGGTCGAGGCCGGCGATGAGTCGGAGGCCGACGGTCAGCTCGGGCCCGGCGAACCGTGACAGCGGGTCCCCCGGCGACAGCTCGATCCGGACCACGGCGGGCTCGGTCTCGATCGTGCCGGCGAAGGCCCGCGCGACCTCCGGGTCCTCGGAGCACGGCGTCCACGGCAGGTCCTGGCCGAGCGCCCACACCGCGGGACGGCGGAGCACGAACTCGGTCGCTGCCGTCGGGTCGAGCACGACGAGCTGCGTGTCCTCGCTCGCGGCGGCCATCGCGACACGACGGGACTCGACCGGGATCGGGCGGGCGTCCACGTCCCACGAGCGCATCGCCTCGACCGAGGTGAAGGCGGGCATCACCGCACGACCGTCGGGACCGGCGACCGTGATGATCGAGAGTTCCTGGGTCTTGTCGACGATCCGGCCGTCGGGGGTCTCCCCGACGTCGCCGGCCTCGGCGACGAGCGGGATGAGCAGGCGGGCGGTGCGGAGGGCGTCGACGACCGCGGCGTGCGGGCCTCCGGACGCGACCGCGGTGATCGCGGCGACGACCGCGGGATCGGCCAGGCCGTCGTCCTCGGTGAAGGTCGTGTCGTGCGCGTCGAACGTGCGGCCGGCCCACGGGTTGCCGGCGGAGTCGGCCGCGTGGTCGTGGGCAGGCGCTGCCTGCTCGTCGGGGTCCGGGCCGGCACCCCGGCCGTTCGAGATGCCCGCCACGCGGCTACTCCGACGCGATGTCGAGTGCGGCCGGCAGCGTGAACGCCCCCGCGTACAGGGCCTTGCCGATGATCGCGCCCTCGAGCCCGTGCGGCACGAGTTCGCGGAGCGCACGGAGGTCGTCGAGCGTCGAGATGCCGCCCGAGGCCACCACGGGCTGGTCGGTGCGGTCGCAGACCTGGCGGAGCAGGTCGACGTTCGGGCCCTGCAGCGTGCCGTCCTTGGTCACGTCGGTGACCACGTACCGGGCACATCCGGCGTCCTCGAGCCGGTCGAGGACCTCCCAGAGGTCGCCGCCGTCCTCGGTCCAGCCGCGGGCGGCCAGGGTGGTGCCGCGGACGTCGAGGCCCACGGCGATCTGCTTGCCGTACTGCCCGATCACCCGGGCTGCCCACTCGGGGTTCTCGAGCGCCGCGGTGCCGAGGTTCACCCGGGCGGCACCGGTCGCCAGGGCGGCCTCGAGCGAGGCGTCGTCGCGGATGCCACCGGAGAGTTCGACGGAGACCCCCTCGACCTCCCGGATGGCGTGCGCGATGACGCGACGGTTGTCACCGCGACCGAACGCAGCGTCGAGGTCGACGAGGTGGATCCACTCGGCGCCCTGGTCACGCCAGGTGCGGGCGGCGGCGACCGGGTCGCCGTACCCCGTCTCGCTGCCGGCTTCGCCCTGGGTGAGGCGCACCGCCTGGCCGTCGACGACGTCGACCGCGGGCAGGAGGACGAGGGGCTGGGTGGTGGAGAGCTCGGTCATGGTCCCGTCGGGATCGGGGGTCACAGCGACGAGACCCAGTTGCGGAGGAGGCGGATGCCGGGCTCGCCGGACTTCTCCGGGTGGAACTGCGTCGCGCTCAGCGGGCCGTTCTCGACGGCGGCGATGAAGCGTTCCCCGTGCTCGGCCCATGTCAGCTTCGGCGCGCGGAACGGACCGTAGGCGTCGAGCGGGAAGTCGGTGACCCCGTAGGAATGCACGAAGTAGAACCGCTCGTCGCGGAGGCCGTCGAAGAGCACCGAGTCCTGGGGGGCGTCGATCGTGTTCCACCCCATGTGCGGCAGCACGTCGGCCTTGATCGGCTCGACGACGCCCGGCCACTGCCCGAGGCCCTCGACGTCGGCGCCGCGCTCGACACCACGGGCGAAGAGGACCTGCATGCCGACGCAGATGCCGAGCACCGGGCGCCCACCGGCCAGACGGTGGTCGACGATCTCGCCGCCGCGCACCCCCTCGAGCTGGTCGACGACGGCCGCGAACGCGCCGACGCCGGGGACCAGGAGTCCGTCGGCGGCGAGAGCCGTCTGCTTGTCGTTCGAGAGCGTGACGTCGGCGCCGGCGCGTTCCAACGCCTTCGCCGCCGAGTGGACGTTGCCGGAGCCGTAGTCGAGGACGACGACGTTCGGGCGGGTGGAGCTCACAACGTGCCCTTCGTGGACGGGATGCCGTCGACGCGCGGGTCGAGTTCGACGGCACGGCGCATCGCGCGGGCGAAGGCCTTGAACTCAGCCTCCGCGATGTGGTGGGGGTCGCGTCCGTCGAGGACGCGGAGGTGGACGGTGATGCCGGCGTTCATCGTGATCGCCTCGAACACGTGACGCACCATCGAGCCGGTGAAGTGCCCACCGATCCGGTGGAACTCGAAGCCTGCGGGCTCCCCGGTGTGCACGAGGTAGGGCCGGCCGGAGACGTCTACGACCGCCTGTGCCAGAGCCTCGTCGAGCGGGACCAGGGCGTCGCCGTAGCGGCCGATGCCGGCACGGTCGCCGAGTGCCTGGCGGAGCGCCTGCCCCAGGACGATGCCGGTGTCCTCCACCGTGTGGTGCACGTCGATGTCCGTGTCGCCCGAACTCTGCACGCGCAGGTCGATCAGCGAGTGCTTGCTGAACGCGGTCAACATGTGGTCGAAGAACGGCACGCTGGTCGAGATCTCGGACGTCCCGGTGCCGTCGAGGTCGAGCGACAGGGAGACGGTCGACTCACTCGTCGAGCGGGTGATCTCGGCGGTGCGCGCGGTCATGCTGCAACCCTAACGGGCGGCTGCTCGGCGGCGACCGCACGCATGGCGTCGAGGAACGCGGTGGTCTCCTCGGTCGTGCCGGCGCTGACGCGGAGGTGGTTCGGGATGCCCAGGTCGCGGACGATCACGTCGCGCTCGAGCAGCGACTCGAACGCCGCACGTGGGTCGGCGACGCCGCCGAACAGGACGAAGTTCGACCAGGTCTCGTGCGGCTGGTACCCCATCGCCCGCAGCTCCGTGACCATCCGGTCCCGCTGGCCGCGGATGTCGTCGACCATGCGGAGCATCTCCGGGGCGTGCCGGAGGGCCGCGACCGCCGCCGCCTGGGTGAGCGCGGACAGGTGGTACGGCAGGCGGACCAGACGCAGGGCGTCGATCACCGCCGGATCGGCTGCGAGGTAACCGACGCGGGCGCCGGCGAACGCGAAGGCCTTGCTCATCGTCCGGGAGACCACCAGGCGCGGGCGCCCCGGCAGCAGGGTCAGTGCCGTCGGCTGGCCGGCGGGCATGAACTCGGCGTAGGCCTCGTCGACCATCACGATGCCGTCGGTGGCGTCGTACACGGCCTCGATCGTGGCGAGGTCGAGCGGCGTCCCCGTCGGGTTGTTCGGGCCGCAGAGGAACACCAGGTCGGGCTGGTGTGCGCGGACGGCGGCGACGGCGGTCTCGGGAGAGATGCGGAACTCGGGGTCGCGCTCGGCGGCGATCCACCGGCTGCCGGTGCTCGACGCGATGATCGAGTGCATCGAGTACGTAGGCGGGAAGCCGAGCACGCTGCGACCCGGGCCCCCGAACGCCTGCAGCAGCTGCTGGATGACCTCGTTGGAGCCGTTCGCCGCCCAGATCGACTCGGCACCCAGGCCGTGGCCCAGGTACCCGGCGAGGGACTGCCGCAACTCGGTGAACTCGCGGTCCGGGTACCGGTTCACGGTCGTCAGGGCCTGGCGGATCGAGGCGATGATGTCCTCGGCCACGTCCTCCGGCACCGGATGGGTGTTCTCGTTGACGTTGAGCTGCACGCGGACGTGCTTCTGCGGGGCGCCGTAGGGGCTCTGCCCGCGCAGGTCGTCGCGGATGGGGAGGTCTTCGAGCGTGGTTGCCACCGATCCATCGTAGGCCGCGCTGCCCGCGTGGGGACCGGCCGTCCGGACGGTCACGCCAGGGGCGAACGCCGACCTGCCCGGCCCGTCAGGAGCGGGTCAGTGCTCGTACTGCGTGGGGATCGAGATCTCTTGCCCGGCCTGCACTGCGGAACCGTTGAGCGCATTGAGGCTCACGACGTCCTGGATGAAGTCACGGGGGTCGGTGTTCGGCGCGGTGTCCTCGGCGACCTGCCACAGCGTCTCCCCCGGCTGGATCGTCACGGTGTCGAAGTGCACGTTCGCCGCCCGGTCACCGGCCGAGGCCTGGCCACCGTTGAGCATCGCGATGCCGACGCAGAGCAGGACGGGCACGGCCGCGAGGGTGGTGAAGACCACTCGCCCGCGACGGGTGAGACGGAGGCGCGTGCGCGCTGCGGGTGCTGCGGTGTGCTGCATGTCCGCGATGGCGTTGGTGCTCATGTCGTTGCCTTCCTGCTTGCGTTGGTGCCGGTACGACCGTGCTGGTCGTCCGAAGCCGTGTACCGAACATACGTTCGAGTCAGAGGTTGCACAACCCCCAGGAGGGGATTTGTGGGGAGTTTTCTTGCGACACGCTCGAACAGGTGTTTGTCCGACATGTCACGGTCGGATACTCTTTCGATCGACTGGAGCAAGTCTCATCGGGACCACTGACATTCCCGCGGGGCTCGGTTCCACTCCGGACGAAGGGCGTGACGTGGTGGACGAACTGCGCGGACAGAAACCGTTGACGGCGAAGCAGCAGTCGATCCTCGACGCGATCCGAGCGTCGATCGCGAGCCGGGGCTACCCGCCGAGCATGCGCGAGATCGGCGACGCGGCCGGCCTCTCGTCCCTGTCGAGCGTGTCCCACCAGCTCGGGCAGCTCGAGCTCGGTGGCTGGATCCGCCGCGACCCGAACCGCCCCCGTGCGCTCGAGGTGCTGGTCGACGAGCCCACGCCCGACTCCGACGGCCCCGACGTCGACGCCACGACGCTCGTGCCCCTGGTCGGCCGGATCGCCGCCGGTGTCCCGATCACCGCCGAGCAGCACGTCGACGAGATCATCCCGCTCCCCCGTCAGCTGGTCGGGACGGGTGACCTCTTCATGCTCAAGGTCGTCGGTGAGTCGATGATCGACGCCGCGATCTGCGACGGTGACTGGGTCGTCGTCCGGTCGCAGCAGACGGCGGAGAACGGTGACGTCGTCGCCGCGATGCTCGACGAGGAAGCGACCGTCAAGGTCTTCCGCCAGCGCGACGGCCACACGTGGCTGCTCCCCCGCAACACCGCGTTCGAGCCGATCCTCGGTGACGCGGCGACCGTCCTCGGCAAGGTGGTGGCGGTCCTCCGCTCCCTCTGAACCCGCAAGACAGCAAGACGACGGGAGGCGCGGTGCCAGCTGGCACCGCGCCTCCCGTCAGTCAGGCCCGCCGTCAGGCGGAGGCGACCGGCGCGACCACGTACGGGTCGAGCTCCGCGACCTCCCGCTGGAAGACGCGCACCCGGAGGCGAGTGCCCTCCTCCACGTAGTCGAGCGACTCGACCGCCCCGGAGTCGTGCAGGTGTGACACGAGGTCGCCACGTGAGAACGGCACCACGACCGTGAGCTCGACGTCCGGCTCGGGCAGACGTGCCTCGATCGCCTCGAGCAGGTCCGGGATCCCCTCGCCCGTGCGGGCGGAGACGAACACGGCGTCCGGCGCGAGCCCGAGCAGCAGCATCCGCTGGGTGTCGTCGACCAGGTCGGCCTTGTTGAAGACGACGACCTCGGGCACGTCCCGGGCACCGACGTCGCCGATGACCTCGCGCACCGTGGCGAGCTGTGCTGCCGGGTCCGGGTGCGAGCCGTCGACCACGTGCACGATGACGTCTGCGTCGCCGACCTCTTCGAGGGTGGAGCGGAACGCCTCGACCAGCTGGTGCGGCAGGTTGCGGACGAACCCCACGGTGTCGGTGAACGTGAACTCGCGGCCCTTCGCGGTGTTCGTGCGGCGGACCGTCGAGTCCAGCGTCGCGAACAGCTGGTTCTGCACCAGCACGCCCGCGCTGGTCAGGCGGTTGAGCAGCGAGGACTTGCCGGCGTTGGTGTAGCCGGCGATCGCGACGCTGGGGACCTCGTTGCGGTTGCGCTCGGCACGCTTGGCTTCACGCGCGGGGGTGAAGCCGGCGATCTGTCGTCGGAGCTTCGCCATCCGGGTGTGGATCTTGCGGCGGTCGAGCTCCATCTTGGTCTCACCGGGACCACGGGAGCCCATGCCCGCACCGCCGGAGACCTGACCACCGGCCTGTCGGGACATCGACTCACCCCAACCACGCAGACGCGGCAGCAGGTACTGGAGCTGCGCGAGCTCGACCTGCGCCTTGCCCTCTCTGGTGGAGGCGTGCTGGCTGAAGATGTCGAGGATCACGGCCGTGCGGTCGATCACCTTGACCTTCACGACGTCCTCGAGCGCACGGCGCTGCGAGGGTGCGAGCTCGGTGTCGGCGATGACCGTGTCGGCTCCGGTGGCCTTGACGACCATCGCGAGCTCCTGGGCCTTGCCCTTGCCGAGGTAGGTCGCCGGGTCCGGGTTCGGACGGCGCTGCAGCAGCCCGTCGAGCACCACGGCGCCGGCGGTCTCGGCGAGTGCCGACAGTTCGCGGAGGGAGTTCTCGGCGTCCGTGGCGTCGCCCTGGGGGTACACGCCGATCAGGACGACCCGCTCGAGCCGGAGCTGCCGGTACTCGACCTCGGTGACGTCCTCGAGCTCGGTGGAGAGCCCGCCGACCCGGCGCAGTGCCGCGCGGTCCTCGCGGTCGTACTGTTCGCCGTCGCCGTCCCAGCCCTGCTCGTCGATCGAGCGGGTCTGGATCGCCTGTGCCGGCGCGAAGATGGAGGAGGCGGCGCGCTGGTCGGCGTTGCGCAGCACTCGTTCGACGACACCGTCGGCGCTGTCGTCGTGGATGGTCTGTTCGTCCTGCTGATGGGTATCCGTCATGCTGTCCACAGGGTACCTCCGGAGGCCTCGGGACACACGGGGTTCCCGGTACGGTTCTTCCATGGCGAACGACCACTACTTCTCGGCCACCCCGGAGAGCGCGGCACGACCGCGGCAGATCCGGGTGACCCTCGCCGGTCGGACCCTCGAACTCACCACCGCGGCGGGCGTCTTCAGCCCCGACGGCATCGACCGCGGCACGAGCGTGCTGCTGCAGAACGTGCCCACTCCGGCTGTCGACGGTGACCTGCTCGACGTCGGCTGCGGCTGGGGTCCGCTGGCGATCACGATGGCGCTGCAGTCGCCGGACGCCCACGTCTGGGGCGTCGACGTCAACGAGCGCGTCCTCGACCTGGCGCGGACGAACGCGGCCGCCGCCGGTGCGGACAACGTCACCGTCGGGCTGCCGACGGAGATCCCGGCGGACCGGACCTTCGCCACGATCTGGTCGAACCCGCCGATCCGGGTCGGCAAGGACGAACTGCACGACATCCTCCGCACCTGGATCCCCCGCTTGGCGGTGGGCGGCGACGCCTGGCTGGTCGTCTCGAAGGACCTCGGTGGGGACTCGTTGCAGCGCTGGTTGCAGCAGATGCTGGGCGACGGCTTCACGGTCACGCGGGCGACGACCGACAAGGGCTTCCGCGTCATCCAGGTGCACCGCACGGCCTGACGGGGCGTCACGCGGTCATGCGCGCACGCGGTCGCGTGGTCACGCGGTCACGCCCTGGAGGCGCGGATCACCGCAGCGACGTCGGCCAGGGTGATCCGGGCCTCCCGTCCGGCGTCACCGCCACCCGACGTCAGCACGGCGGCGCCGCCACCCGACGTTGAGACGGCCGCGCCGTGGGCTGTTGCTCTGGGCGGGACGGGACTCAGACCATCAGGTCCCCCGAGAACACCAGCTCGGCCGGCCCGGCGAGCGACACGTGCTCGCCGTCCTCCGTCGCCGTCATGCGCACCGTGAGCACGCCACCCGGCACGCGGACCCGCCACGTGTTCGGCGCCGACGCTCCGGCCCAGTACCGCGTGGCGAGCGCCGCGGCCACCGCGCCGGTACCGCAGGACAGCGTCTCCCCGCTGCCGCGCTCGTGCACGCGCATGGTGATCTCGCCGACACCGTCCGTGACCAGCGGGTCGCCGGGCAGGACGAACTCGACGTTCGCCCCCGCGGCCGGTGCCGGGTCGAGGACCGGTATGTAGGTGAGGTCGATGCCGGCGAGTTCGTCCTCGCTGGCGACCGCGACGACGACGTGCGGGTTGCCGACGTCGATGCCCAGGCCGGGTCGTGCGTTCGGCAGGGCCTTGGCCCGGACCAGGACGTCGTCCGATCCCCCACCCTCGATGCCGAGGCCCCAGCGTCCGAGGTCCGCGGCGAACCCGTTCGTGGAGCGCTGGATGTCGACGACGCCCTTGCGGCTGCCGACCGTCAGCGTGCGCCCCGGCTCGAGGTCGACGAGCCCCGCTTCGGTCAGGTAGCGGGCGAAGACGCGGATGCCGTTGCCGCACATCTCCGCCACCGAGCCGTCGGCGTTGTGGTAGTCCATGAACCAGGTCGCGTCGGGGTCCTCGGCGAGGATCGCCCGCCCCTCCGGGATCGCCTCGGAGCGCACCGCACGGATCACGCCGTCGGCGCCGACACCGAACCGCCGGTCGGCGATGGCGCGGATCCGGTCGGGGGTCAGGTCGACCGCGGCGTCGGGGTCGGCGAACAGGACGAAGTCGTTGCCGGTCCCCTGGCCCTTGGTGAAGTGCAGCTCGGTCACGGGACGATCCTACGGGCCAGCTCGGACAGCTCCGCCGTGCCGGCGCCGGTGACGTCGAGCGTCTCGACGTGGGTGGTGTCGCCGTCGGCGTAGCGCTTGAACCAGGACACCTGCCGACGGGCGTACTTGCGGGTGGCGATGCTGGTCGCCTCGATGGCCTGTGCGACGCTCGCCTCGCCGCGGAGCACCTGCAGCGCCTGCGCGTAGCCGATCGCGGCGCGGGCCGTGGGGCCCTGCTCGAGCCCCTCGTCGCGGAGTGCGGCGACCTCGTCGACCAGTCCGTCGGCGAACATCCGCTCGGCCCGCACGCGCAGCGCCTCGACGAGCTGTTCACGGTCGCGGCGCAGGTGCAGGACGTGGGCCGGCCGCCAGGACCGCGGGGCGGACGGGAGGCTCGGGGTGACGCGGTCGGACCGGCTCGCGATCTCCACGGCGCGGATCAGACGGCGTGGGTTCCGCGCGTCGATGACGGCGGCGGCCTCCGGGTCGAGGGCTCGGAGCCGCTCGAGGAGGACGTTCGGCCCACGCTCGCGGTGCTCACGTTCGAGTTCTTCGCGGAGGACGGGGTCGGTGCCCGGGAACGCGAGGTCGAACAGCACCGACGAGACGTACAGCCCGCTGCCACCGACGAGGACCGCGACCCCGCCGTCCTCCGTGATGTCGGCGATGACGGCGCGGGCGTCGCGTTGGTAGGCGGCGACGCTGGCCTCGTCGGTGACCCGGAGGACGTCGAGCATGTGGTGCGGGATGCCCCGTCGCTCGGACTCGGGGACCTTCGCCGTCCCGATGTCCATGCCGCGGTAGAGCTGCATGGCGTCGGCGTTGACGATCTCCGCCCGTCGTCCCTGCGCTCGGTACCGTTCGGCGATGTCGAGGGCGAGCTCGGACTTGCCGGTACCGGTCGCCCCGACGACCGCGACGAGGGGCGCGACCGCGACGAGGGGGGCGACCGGGACGAGGGGGGCGACCGGGACGAGGGAGGCCCCGGGGACGGCCGGGACGTCGCCGCTCAGGTCAGCGGCCGACACGGAGCGTGGGGAGGCCGAGCGACACCGGGCGGGGCCCCTCGCCGGCGACGGTCGGGGTCGGGACGCCGCAGGACTCGGCCTGCGCGGTGTCCCAGGCGTCGCCGGCCCGGGTGCGCCGGATGCGGAGCGGTGCGTCCGAGTCCGCGAGGAGGAAGTGCGGCGCCGCTCGGGTGATCTCCACCGAGACGACGTCGCCGGGCCGCGGGACGTCGGACCCGGCCGGGACGGCGAAGTGCACCAGGCGGGAGTCCTCCGCGCGGCCGGACAGCCGGTGCGTGGTCTCGTCCTTCTTGCCCTCACCCGTGGCGACCAGCACCTCGACGGTCCTGCCGACCTGTCGGGCGTTCTCCTCGGCGGTGATGCGCTCCTGCAGGGCGATGAGTCGCTCGTACCGTTCCTGCACGACCTGCTTCGGCAGCTGCTCGTCCATCGTCGCCGCCGGGGTGCCGGGGCGGATCGAGTACTGGAACGTGAACGCCAACGCGAAGCGGGCCCGCTCGACGACCCGGAGGGTGTCCTGGAAGTCGGCTTCGGTCTCGCCGGGGAAGCCGACGATGATGTCGGTCGAGATCGCGGCGTGCGGGATGGCCGCCCGCACCCGGTCGAGGATGCCGAGGAACCGCTCGCTGCGGTAGCTGCGGCGCATCGCCTTGAGCACCCGGTCGGACCCGGACTGCAGCGGCATGTGCAGCTGCGGCATCACGTTCGGGGTCTCCGCCATCGCGGCGATGACGTCGTCGGTGAACGCGGCGGGGTGCGGGCTGGTGAAGCGCACGCGCTCGAGACCGGCGATCTGCCCGGTGGCGCGGAGGAGCTTGCCGAACGCCTGGCGGTCGCCGAACTCGACGCCGTAGGAGTTCACGTTCTGTCCGAGCAGGGTGACCTCGATCGCGCCGTCGTCGACGAGTGCCTGGATCTCGGCCAGGACGTCACCCGGGCGGCGGTCCTTCTCCTTGCCGCGCAGGGAGGGCACGATGCAGAACGTGCAGGTGTTGTTGCAGCCGACGGAGATCGACACCCAGCCGCTGGAGGTCGACTCCCGCTTGGTGGGCAGCGTCGACGGGAAGACCTCGAGCGACTCGAGGATCTCGAGCTGTGCCTCGCCGTTGTGCCGGGCACGCTCGAGGAGGGTCGGCAGCGACCCCATGTTGTGCGTGCCGAAGACGACGTCGACCCAGGGCGCCTTCTCGAGGATGACGTCCTTGTCCTTCTGCGCCAGACATCCGCCGACGGCGATCTGCATGCCCGGGTGGTCGCGCTTGACCGACGCGAGGCGGCCGAGGTTGCCGTAGAGGCGCTTGTCGGCGTTCTCGCGGACCGCGCAGGTGTTGATGACGACGACGTCGGCCTGCTCGTCCGTGTCACCGTCAGCACCGGAGCCGGCGGCCACGGTGCCGGCGGCCACGTAGCCGGCAGCGCGGAGGGAGCCACTCAGACGCTCGGAGTCGTGCACGTTCATCTGGCACCCGTACGTGTGCACCTCGTAGGTACGCGGGCGCGAGGCGACGGTGTCCATGATCGACCAGTGTAGGTCCGGGGACGACGACGGCCGGAGCGCGTCCGCCCGGCCGTCGTCACGCGTCGCGCCTCACTCGAAGCGGACGGTCCCACCCCCGGTCGTCGGACGTCGCGGTCCGTCCAGGGCTCGCTCGACGGCGACGCGGACGACGCCCCCGTTGTAGCCCTTGCGCATCAGGAACCCGGACAGCCGACGTTCGGCGGTCGCCCGGTCCAGGCCACGCATCTGCCCGGCACGCTTGGCAGCCAGGTCGAGCGCGCGGACGAACTCGTCGTCCTCGTCGTCAGCGGCGGCTTCGAGCGCGGCGTCGATCGCCGTCTGGTCGATCCCCCGGCGCCGGAGGTCGGCGACGATCGCCTGCCGGCCCAGGCCCTTCCGCGCGTGCATCCGGTCGACCAGGTCGGTCGCCAGTGCCACGTCGTCGAGGAGCCCGACCCGCGTCAGCCGTTCGATCTCGTGCTCGATCACGTCGGCATCGAACTCGTCCTGCTTGACGAGCATCGTCCGGAGCTCGGAGGTGCTGACCCCGCGACGACTCAGGGCCCGCATGCTGATGCGCTCAGCGTCCGCACGCTGTTCGTCCAGCGGCCGCGGGGCGTCGGCGGGGTCGATCTCCCCGCCGGTGATCGAGAAGACCGAGGCGGTCGGAGCGCCGGCTTCCTCACCGTCGTACCCGCTCTGCTCGGCACGAGCCGTCCGCCCCGAACCGTCGCCGACCACGGGAGACAGCCACTCGGACTGTGCCCCGCGGATCGGCAGCGGCACCGGGGTGTCCGCGTCGGCGCTGTTGACTTCCGCGCCAGCGCCAGCGCCGGGGTCAGCGCCAGCACCGACGTCAGCACCAACGGTGCTGTCGGAACCCGGAGACGCGTCTGCGGGACCGGTCGGCTCCGGGCCTGCGGCGCGGGACTCGGCAGCGGACGAACCGCGACGGGACCGCGCACCGAACAGGTCGGTGACCGGCGCGAGATCCGCGTCGTCGTTTCCGGCCGTCACGCGCCCTTCGCGACCTTCGGCGCGATGGACTCGACCGGTGCAGCTTCCTTGGCCCCGCCGACGCCGAGCTTCGCGAGGATCTTGCCCTCGATCTCAGCGGCGATCTCGGGGTTCTGGATCAGGAAGGCGCGGGAGTTCTCCTTGCCCTGCCCCAGCTGGTCGCCGTCGTACGTGTACCAGGCACCGGACTTCTTGACGATGTTGTGGTCGACACCGAAGTCGAGCAGCGAACCTTCGCGGGAGATGCCGACGCCGTACAGGATGTCGAACTCGGCCTGCTTGAAGGGCGGCGCCATCTTGTTCTTGACGACCTTGACGCGGGTCCGGTTGCCGACGGCTTCGGTACCGGTCTTCAGGGTCTCGATGCGGCGGATGTCGAGGCGGACGGAGGCGTAGAACTTCAGCGCCTTACCGCCGGACGTGGTCTCCGGCGAACCGAAGAACACACCGATCTTCTCGCGCAGCTGGTTGATGAAGATCATCGTGGTCTGCGTCTGGTTCAGCCCACCGGCGAGCTTGCGGAGGGCCTGCGACATCAGGCGGGCCTGCAGACCGACGTGCGAGTCACCCATCTCGCCCTCGATCTCGGCGCGCGGCACGAGTGCTGCGACGGAGTCGATGACGATGAGGTCGATGGAGCCCGAACGGACGAGCATGTCTGCGATCTCGAGCGCCTGCTCGGCAGTGTCCGGCTGCGACACCAGCAGTGCGTCGATGTCGACGCCGAGCTTCTTGGCGTACTCCGGGTCGAGCGCGTGCTCGGCGTCGATGAACGCTGCGATGCCACCGTTGCGCTGGGCGTTGGCGATGGCGTGGATCGTCAGCGTCGTCTTGCCGGAGGACTCCGGGCCGTAGATCTCGATGATGCGGCCACGGGGAAGTCCGCCGATGCCGAGCGCGACGTCCAGCGCGACGGAGCCGGTGGGGATGACGGCGACCGGAGCGCGCTCGTCGGTACCGAGGCGCATCACGGCACCCTTGCCGAACTGACGGTCGATCTGGGCGAGTGCGGTCTCGAGGGCCTTCTCGCGGTCTACTGCTGATGGCATGGGATGCTCCTTCGTGCTGGTGACGGCCGCCTGTAGGCTGTCGCGTCCGGACCGGCCGATGGTGCAAGGCCACTCGTTCTGCGACAAGGCTTCGGACGTGTTCCGATGTCCATGAACCTACGGCCGCCCACCGACATCACTGCCGTGGCGAGCGTCGGTTGTGGATGGAGCATCCGGTCAACGTCGCTGTGCAGGAACGTAGCACCGACCGAACACGTGTTCGAGCGACACGCCGAACAGGTGTTCCCATCGAGGTGGGCCGGGCGGACCCGCTCGTCAGTCCCGCGGGTCCTGCAGACCGCGCCCGTGCCGACGCGCTTCCGGGACGTCCTGCGAGTCGCACAGCGCTTCCCAGACCGTGCGGGCATCGATGCCCGCGACCAGGGCGTCTGCTGCCGAACGACCGCCGAGCTGCTCGAGCACGACGTCCCGCGCGACGACGGCCCCGTAGGCATCCCCGAACACCTGGTCGACGGCTCGCCAGAACTCACTCACGCGCATCGGACCACCCTAACAACGGGGAACGCCCCCGCCGGCGGACCGGCGAGGGCGTTCGTTCGTGCGATGGGCCTCAGCGCACCGCGAGGTCGTTGTCGAACTCGGCGACGAGTTCATCGGGAAGCGTGTCCGGGACCCGGGTGAGTCCTTCGACCACCGCGAGGCGGTCGCCCACTTCGCGCATGATCGTCGAGATGGGGGTGTCGAGAGCATCCGCAACCGAGGCGAGGATCTCCGAGCTGGCTTCTTTCTGACCACGCTCGACCTCGCTGAGGTACCCGAGGGCAACGCTGGCCTTGGACGCGACCTGACGGAGGGTCCGGCCCTTCTGCAAGCGGAAGTCCCGCAGCACATCGCCGATTTCCTGACGAACGAGAACCATGAGAACTCCTCCTTCCTGTCATCTCCGCGCCCGCTCGGTCGGGATGACCGAGCTCGGGTTCGGCAACGATGAGGTTGCCGGTTGCAGCATGTTAGCCAGTGCGGCTGCCGTCCTGCTGGAGATTGCGTGAGATGTAACCTGACGGTCACGCCGCCTATTCCACGCCCTGCAGTCTGGATCGCAGTCGTGCCAGGAGTTCGGAGACGACGGCCCGACGGATTGCTCCGCGGTCCCCGTCCAGGTGCAGTTCGACCGCTTCCGCACCGGCCGCGCTGGCGATTCCGACGAACACGGTCCCGACCGGCTGACCGTCCTGGGGATCCGGTCCGGCGACACCCGTCGTGCTGATGCCCCAGGTCGCCGGGACGTCGTCGACCGCCAGCGCCATCCGGACACCCGCGGCCATCTGGCGCGCGACCTCCGGATCGACCGCACCGTGTTGGGCGAGCAGCTCGGCATCGACGCCGAGCACGGTCGCCTTCACCGGGGTCGCGTAGGCCACGACTCCCCCACGCACGACCGCACTGGCTCCGGGGACGCCGACCAGCTCCGCCACGACGAGTCCGCCGGTCAGCGACTCCGCCACCGCGACGGTCTCACCGCGAGCGGTCAGCTCCGCGACGAGCGCACGAGCGACGTCAGTGACCGCAGCGGAGGCCGGGAGGGTCACGCTGCGGTCCGGTTGTGCCGCCACGCCTGCACGAGGTAGTCCACCCCGCTGGCGACCGTCGCGACGACCGCTGCGGTCATGAAGATGCCGTTGACCCAGTGCGCCAGGTCGCCGACGAGGTTCCACCACGGGAACAGCGCGAGCGTGAGCGCGACGGCCTGCAGCACCGTCTTGATCTTGCCGCCGCGGCTGGCCGGGATCACCCGGTCGGACAGCACCGCGAACCGGAAGACCGTGATGCCGATCTCGCGCACCATGATCAGCACCGTCACGTACCAGGGAAGTTCACCGAGGATCGACAGGGCGACGAGCGCGCCGCCGATCAGTACCTTGTCGGCGATCGGGTCGACGAGCTTGCCGAAGTCGGTCACCAGGTTCTGTCGGCGGGCGATGATGCCGTCCGCGCTGTCGGTGACGATCGCCACGACGAAGAGCACCGCGGCCCAGATGCGCACCGGGCCGTCCGCACCGGCGTCGGCCAGCAGCAGGACGAAGAACAGCGGCGCCATGAGGATGCGCACCACGGTGATGATGTTGGCGACGTTCGCGGTGGACGCGGGGCCGGGGCCCTTGCGGAGGATCCGGCCACGCCACGGGAACCGGTTCGTGTTGCCGTCAGAGGCGGTCATGGTCTCACTCCCTGCCCGTCAGGCCCCAGGCGTCTTCGTCGTCGTCATCGCCTGTCACCTCATCGTACCCACGCGTCATGCCGGCGACCGGGTCGTTGCCGTACCGGTCGTCGGACTCCGTGGCCGAGGTCGGCACCGCGGCGGACGACGACGGCAGGGCGGCGGTCGGTGCTGCCGCGGCAGGTGCCGGCGGCTCCTCACCGCGGAGCTTCGCGAGCACCGACGGCAGCTGGTCCCCGGTGACGAGGACGTCGCGCGCCTTCGACCCCTCGGACGGACCGACGATGTCGCGGGACTCCATCAGGTCCATGAGACGCCCCGCCTTCGCGAAGCCGACACGGAGCTTCCGCTGCAGCATCGACGTCGACCCGAACTGCGTCGAGACGACCTGCTCGACCGCCGCGAGCAGCAGCTCGAGGTCGTCGCCGATGTCGGCGTCGATCTCCTTGCGCTCGACCACGGCCGCGACGTCCTGACGGTACTCGGGCTGTGCCTGCCGGGTGACGTGCTGGACGACCTCGGCGACCTCGCTCTCCTGCACCCAGGCGCCCTGCACGCGGACGGCCTTCGAGGACCCCATCGGCAGGAAGAGCGCGTCGCCCTGGCCGATGAGCTTGTCGGCGCCCGGCTGGTCGAGGATGACCCGGGAGTCGGTGACGCTCGTCACGGCGAACGCGATCCGGGACGGCACGTTCGCCTTGATGAGGCCGGTGATGACGTCGACCGACGGACGCTGCGTGGCGAGCACGAGGTGGATGCCGGCGGCGCGGGCGAGCTGGGTGATCCGGACGATCGACTCCTCGACGTCGCGCGGGGCGACGAGCATGAGGTCCGCGAGCTCGTCGACGACGACGAGCAGGTACGGGTACGGCTTGAGCTTCCGCTCGCTGCCCGCCGGCAGGACGATCTCCTCGTTCTGGACGGCCTTGTTGAAGTCGTCGACGTGGCGGAACCCGAAGGACGCCAGGTCGTCGTACCGCATGTCCATCTCCTTCACGACCCACTGCAGCGCTTCGGCCGCCTTCTTCGGGTTCGTGATGATGGGCGTGATGAGGTGCGGGACCCCGGCGTAGATCGACAGCTCGACGCGCTTCGGGTCGACCAGGACCATGCGGACCTCGGACGGCTTCGCGCGCATGAGCAGCGAGGTGATCATCGAGTTGATGAACACCGACTTGCCGGAGCCGGTGGAGCCCGCGACGAGCAGGTGCGGCATCTTCGCCAGGTTCGCGACGACGAAGCCGCCCTCGACGTCCTTGCCGACGCCGATCGTCATCGGGTGCTTGGACTTGGTGGCCGCGCTCGAGCGGAGGACGTCACCCAGGGACACGATCTCGCGGTCGCTGTTCGGGATCTCGACGCCGATCGCGCTCTTGCCGGGGATCGGCGAGAGGATGCGGACCTCGTTCGAGGCCACCGCGTACGACAGGTTCTTCGACAGGGCGGTGACGCGTTCGACCTTGACGCCCGGGCCGAGCTCGATCTCGTACCGCGTGACCGTCGGCCCACGGGAGAACCCGGTGACCCGCGCGTCGACCTTGAACTCGGTGAGCACACCGGTGATCGCCGCGACGATCTCGTCGTTCGCCTGGCTGCGCGCGACCGAGGGTGTGCCCGGAGTCAGCGTGGACGCGGCGGGCAGGCGGTACGGGTGGGCCGGGTCGTCGGTGCCGGCGACCGGCAGGCCCTCCGGCTCGTCCTCGACCCCGACCTCGCCGAGGTCGGACGCACCCGACACGACGGGCACAGACGGGACCGGCGCGACGGCCGGCGCTGCAACGGCGGCAGCGCTGGACGGGAGGCCCGTGGCCACGGCCGCCGCGACGTCGCGGTCCGGACGGAACGCCTCGGTCGGTGCGGCCGCGGCCGACCCGAAGTCGCGGAGCGCCTGCTCCGCACGGTCGAGGTCGTCGGCGACGTCCTGCTCGATCGAGTCGTTCAGGTTGACCGATTCGGGCTCGGCCGGCGTCAAGTCGCGGAGCCCGGCGGCAGCACCGGCAGCACCCGCGCCTCGCGGACCGGCACCGGCCGCAGCCGCACCGGCCGGCGGGATGACCGGGCTGTCGAACGCCGGGTCCTCTTCGCGCCCGGACTTGTTGCGCCGCCACCAGGGCAGGTGCTCGTCCGCGCCCGGCTCGATCGGAGCGCCGTCCTCGTCGAACCCGAGGTCCTCGAACAGCGGGAAGTCCTGGGACTGCCCCTTCGCGCCGCGCTTCCGGGTCGGCTTCGTCGCGACCGCCCCGGTCTCGGCAGCACTCGGGGTCTCGTCCGTCTCCGCCGCCGGGCCGGGAGCCCCGAACAGGTAGGCGTAGAGCTCGTGCAGACGCCGACCGAGCTGGTTCGGCGGCGTCTTGGTGATGATGAAGAGCGAGAGTGCGAGCAGCACGACCGCGACCGGGACGGCGACCCAGGCCGTGGCGACCGCGACGAGCCAGCCGATGACGACCCAACCGAGCACCCCACCGGCCGCGGCGAGGGCGGGCATGCCGTCCACCGCGCTCGGCTGCCCACCGAACACGTGGCACAGGGACGCGATCGACACGAGCATCAGCCCCAGGCCGATGCCGATCCGGGTGTTGTCGTGCACGGACGCCGGGTGCCGGAAGAGCCAGCCGGCGAACACGACCATGATCACGGGCAGCGCGAACGCCAGCCGACCGAACAGCCCGCCGAACGTGTACGCGTCGAGGGCGATCGACACGGCGTTCGTCGGGTTCAACCACTCGACGACCCCGCCGGCGATGGCCAGGACGAACAGCAGGAACGGGAACCCGTCGCGGCGCTGGTCCTTCTCGAGGGACTCCTTGCCGAGCAACCGGAAGCCGGCACCGACGCCGTGCGCCATGCCGAGCCACGCCGTCACGAGCGGGTTCTGCTCGCGGAACACCGGTGTCGGTGCCGCCTGCGGCAGTTTCTTCGTCGTGGCCTGGGTACGCGACGTCCCGCGCGACCCGCCTCCACGGGTCGACGATGACGACGCGCGCGTGCGCGTGGTCGACTTGGTGCCTCCGGCCATGGGGACGACCCTAACGCCAGCCGACGACGAAGGACGAGAGGCCCGCCGCAGCGTCCGTGGCGGACGTGCGACGGGCCTCCCGTCAGTCGGGTCTGCGAGGCGTCAGGCCTCGATGACCACCGGCACGATCATCGGACGACGACGGTGCTTGGTGTTCACCCAGCGACCGACCGTGCGGCGGACCACCTGGCTGAACGCGTGCGCGTCACGCGTGCCGTTGCCCGCCGCGTCGGCCAGGGCCTTCGCGATCTGCGGACGCACGTCGTCGAACACCGAGTCGTCCTCGGCGAACCCGCGCGACTGGATCTCCGGGCCGATGACGCACTGGCCGGTCGTGAAGTCGACCGCGCAGAAGACGGTGATGAAGCCCTCTTCGGCCAGGACGCGGCGGTCCTTGAGGTCGGCGTCGGTGATCTCGCCGACCGTGGAGCCGTCGACGTACACGTACGCGATGTCGAGCTGCCCGGCGACCGTGACCTGGCCGTCCTTGAGGTCGACGACGGTGCCGTCCTCGCCCAGGATGACGTTGCGCGGCGGGACACCCGTCTGGATCGCCAGGTCGGCGTTCGCGAACAGGTGGCGGTGCTCGCCGTGCACGGGCATGACGTTGCGCGGACGCAGGATGTTGTAGCAGTAGAGCAGCTCGCCGGCGGAGGCGTGTCCGGAGACGTGCACCTTGGCGTTGCCCTTGTGCACGACCTTCGCGCCGAGCTTCGTCAGACCGTCGATGACGCGGTAGACGGCGTTCTCGTTGCCCGGGATCAGCGACGAGGCGAGGATGACGGTGTCGCCCTCGCCGATCTCGATCTGGTGCTCGAGGTTCGCCATCCGCGCCAGGACGGCCATCGGCTCGCCCTGGGACCCGGTCGACATGTAGACGATCTGGTCGTCGGGGACGTTCTTCGCCTTCTTCGTGTCGATGAGCACGTTCTCCGGCACGCGGAGGTACCCGAGCTCGGCGGCGATCGTCATGTTGCGGATCATCGAGCGCCCCATGAACGCGACCTTGCGGTTCGCGGCCGCGGCGGCGTCGAGGACCTGCTGCACGCGGTGCACGTGGGACGAGAAGCTCGCCACGACGACCTTCTTGCGGGCCTTCGTGATGATGCTCTCGAGCACCGGGCCGATGTCGCGCTCCGGTGCGGTGAAGCCCGGCACGTCGGCGTTCGTCGAGTCCGGCAGGAACAGGTCGACGCCGAGCTCACCGAGGCGCGCGAAGGCACGGAGGTCCGTGATCCGGTCGTCCAGCGGGAGCTGGTCCATCTTGAAGTCGCCGGTGTGCAGCACGCGGCCGGCCGGAGTCGTGATGGCGACGGCGAGGGCGTCCGGGATCGAGTGGTTCACGGCGACGAACTCGAGGTGGAACGGACCGATCTGCTCGGTCTGGTCCTCGGCCACGTTCAGCGTGTACGGCTTGATCCGGTGTTCCTTGAGCTTCGCCTCGACGAGCGCGAGGGTCAGCGTGGAGCCGATCAGCGGGATGTCACCGCGGAGCTTCAGCAGGTACGGGACGGCGCCGATGTGGTCCTCGTGACCGTGCGTGAGCACGACACCGAGGACGTCGTCGAGGCGGTCCCGGATCGGCGCGAAGTCCGGCAGGATCAGGTCGACACCGGGCTGGTGCTCCTCGGGGAAGAGCACGCCGGCGTCGACGATGAGGATCTTGCCCTCGAACTCGTACACGGTCATGTTGCGACCGATCTCGCCGAGTCCCCCGACGGGGATGACTCGGAGGGTTCCGGGTTCGAGCGGCTGGGGAGTCGAGATCTGTGTGGGCATTCGGTCCTACGGATTCGGGCGACGCGCGGTGAGCGCGCCACGGTTCGTCAACGGGTGGTGCCTGGCACCTTCGGTAGTGCACCGCCGGCCGCTGCGTTGCGGTCGGGGCGGAAGTTGGAGAAGTCGGCGCCCGGGACGTCGACGACGGCTTCGAGCGAGGTCTCGATGGCGTACGCCTCGGAGTCCTCCGGGCCGACGAGGGGCAGCCGGACGCGCGGGCTGCCGATGCGCCCGAGGCCGTGCAGCACGTACTTCGCCGCCACGGTGCCGGGCACGTGGGTCATGACCGCGCGGACGAGCGGCTCGAGGCGCTTGTGCTCGGCGGTCGCGGTCGCCAGGTCGCCGCGGTTCACGGCGTCGACGATGGTGCGGTACGGGGCACTCGTGATGTTCGCGGTCACGCCGATGAGCCCGGTGGCGCCGATCGACAGGTGCGGGAGCACGTTCGTGTCGTCGCCGGAGAAGTACATGAGGTCGGTGTTGTTGAGCACGCGGGACACCTCGGCGAAGTCGCCCTTGGCGTCCTTCACGGCGAGGATGTTCGGGTGCTTCGACGCACGGAGGATCGTGTCGTACGTGATCGGGATGCCGGTGCGGCCGGGGATGTCGTACAGGATGACCGGCAGGTCGGTCGCGTCGGCGATCATCCGGAAGTGCGTGAGGACACCGGCCTGGGTCGGCTTGTTGTAGTACGGCGTGACGATCATGACGCCGTCGGCGCCGGCGCGCTCGCTCTGCTTGTAGAGGTGGATCGCGTGGGCGGTCTCGTTCGAGCCACCGCCGGTGATGATCTTCGCGCGGCCCGCGGCGACGGACTTGCCGACCTCGACCAGCCGGAGCTTCTCCGGGTCGGTGAGGGTGGAGGTCTCGCCGGTGGTGCCGGTGACCACGATGCCGTCGGCGCCCGCAGTGATGCAGTCGTCGATGTGCTGCTCGACGCCCGGCCAGTCCACCTCGCCGTCGGCGGTGAACGGGGTCACGAGCGCGACGAGGACCTGGCCGAAGGGATTCTCACGCGTGGACACGGAGACCAGCGTACCGGGCCGAGCGCGCACGGCGTCCGTCCACCCGGACGGTCAGCGGCGGCGCCACTCCAGGAAGCGGTAGCGGGTGCCGGTCCGGGACTCCTGCCAGGGGCCGTCCTCGACGAGCTCCCACGCGTCGTCGATGGTCGGCGCGCGGGTGTCACCGGCGACCACGACGTCGACGATCGTCTCGGCGATGCGGTCGGCACGCGCCAGGGCGTCCTGGTAGACGGCACCACCGCCGATCACCCAGACCGGTCCACCGGCCGACTGCGCCTGTCCGATCGCCGCATCGAGGTCGTGGACGACCTCGGCGCCCTCGGCGTGGAACGCCGGGTCGCGGGTGAGCACGAGGTTGCGGCGACCGGGCAGCGGGCGGAACCGCTCCGGCAGGGACTGCCACGTCCGCCGGCCCATCAGCACGGTGCCGGTGCCGGTCACGGTGCGGAAGTGGGCGAGGTCCTCCGGGACGTGCCACGGGATCCCGCCGTCGGCGCCGATGACGCCGTCCGTGGAGCGGGCCCACACCAGACCGACGGAGCCCGGACCACCAGCCCCGTCCGCCATCAGACCGCGACCTTGCCCGAGATCGCCGGGTGGTGCTCGTAGCCGACGACGGTGATGTCCTCGTACTCGTAATCGTCGATCGAGTCGCGCGGGGCGAGCTCGAGCGTCGGCAGGGGGAACGCCGTGCGTGACAGCTGCTCCCGGACCTGCTCGACGTGGTTGTCGTAGACGTGGCAGTCGCCGCCGGTCCAGATGAAGTCGCCGACCTCGAGCCCGGTCTGCGCGGCGACCATGTGGGTGAGCAGGGCGTACGAGGCGATGTTGAACGGGACGCCGAGGAACATGTCCGCGCTCCGCTGGTACAGCTGGCACGAGAGCTTGCCGTCGTTGACGTAGAACTGGAAGAACGCGTGGCACGGGGCCAGCGCCATGTTCGGGATGTCCGCCACGTTCCAGGCCGAGACGATGAGCCGGCGGGAGTCCGGGTTGCTCCGGATCTGCTCGATCACCTGGGCGATCTGGTCGACGTGCTCGCCGGACGGGGTCGGCCACGAGCGCCACTGCACGCCGTAGACCGGTCCGAGGTCGCCGTCCTCCCCCGCCCACTCGTTCCAGATCCGGACACCGTGCTCCTGCAGCCAGCCGACGTTCGAGTCGCCGCGGAGGAACCAGAGCAGCTCGTACGCGATCGACTTCATGTGCACGCGCTTGGTGGTGATGAGCGGGAAACCCTGCGACAGGTCGTAGCGCAGCTGGGCGCCGAACAGGCTGCGGGTCCCGGTGCCGGTGCGGTCGCCCTTCGGCGAGCCCTCCTCGAGCACTCGGCGCAGCAGGTCTTCGTACGGCGTGGGGTTCTCGGTCACGACGTCGAGCCTAAGCGACACGGTCCCGGGCTCACGGTCAGCTGACTGGGTACCGTGGCGGCATGACCCAACAGCCGCTCTCGATCCTGGTCGCCGGCGCATCCGGCTTCATCGGGACGCCCCTGGTCCGTGCCTTCCGTGACGCCGGCCACCACGTCTCGACGCTGGTCCGCCGGGAACCGCGCACCCCGACCGAGTTCCGCTGGACCCCGGGCGAGCGGCCGCTCGACCCGGCCGTCCTGGACGGCGCGGACGTCGTCGTCAACCTGGCCGGGGCGAGCCTCGGCAAGCTGCCCTGGACGGCCTCGTACCGTCGTGCGATCCGGTCCTCCCGGATCGACTCGACGACGACCCTCGTCGAGGCGATGCGCGCCGCGAGCACCCCGCCGCGGGTCTTCCTGTCCGGCTCGGCGTCCGGCGTCTACGGCGACCGTCCCGTCGACGTGCTCGGTGACGACGCGGCCGTCGGCACCGGGTTCCTCGCCGACGTCTGCCGCGCCTGGGAGGCGGCGGCCGAGCGGGCACCGGAGGGCGTCCGTGTCGTCCTGCTCCGTACCGGCATCGTCGTCGGCCAGGGCGGTGGCGCGCTCGCGCCGCTGGTCCCCCTGACGAAGGCCGGCGTCGGCAGCCGGCTGGGCACCGGTGGCCAGTACTGGCCGTGGATCGCCCTGGAGGACGAGGTCGGCGCGATCGTGCACCTCGCCACCGCCGACGACGTCTCCGGTCCGGTGAACCTGGCCGGCCCCGAGCCCGCCGTGGCCGAGCGGATCACCAGGCGCGTCGCCGAGGACCTGCACCGCCCGTACCTGTTCCGGGTGCCGGCGTTCGCGCTCCGTGCGGTCCTCAAGGACGCAGCCGACGAGATGCTGCTGTCGAACCAGCGGATGGAGCCGACGAAGCTGCTCGAGTCCGGCTACACGTTCCGGTACACCCGGGCCGAGGACGCCGTCGACGCGGCGTTCTGAGCGTCGGCGACGCTGAGAGTCGACCAAGGGGCCGGACCCGGGGCCGGGGCGGGGTCACCGCGCGTGGGTCAGTGCCGTCCGCATCGCGGCCCGGGCCCGCTTCCGGTCCCCCGCTGCGTCGTAGACCACCCCGAGACGGTACCAGGCGCGCCAGTCGTCGGGTGCCGCCTCGACCGCTGCCCGGTACTCGGGGAACAGCTCGTCGGCCGCCGCGCCCGCGGGGCGTCCGGAGGGCCGGACGTCCACCACGTCGTCCGGCGCACCGCCCTCGCGCTCGAGTCGGGTGCCGAGCCGGGTGATCCGCAGCCCGAAGCGGAGTTCCAGCACGAGGAGCAGCGCACCGATGACGGCGATGACGATGAGCGCGACACCGATCCCGATGCCGACCGGGATCCCCGTCGACAGGAACGCGACCGCCCGCTGTCCGACGAGCACGATGTAGACGACGAGCAGGACGGTCATCAGCAGCACGCCCCAGAGCGGTGACCGGAGGCCTCGCACGACCGCCCCTAGCCGATGCCGAGGACGGAGCCGAGCCCGACCGTCAGGCCGCGCATCGACCCCACGGCCTGCAGCGCCGCACGGATGCCGGGCAGGTACGCGGTGTCGTCGCCGGTGTCGTGCCGGATCGTCAGCGTCTCGCCGGGGCCGCTCAGCACGACGTCCTGCACGGCCTTCACGCCGGGCAACCGCAGCGAGTGGATCGGCACGCTCGCGACCTGCTGGCCGCGGGCCCGCTGGTCCACGTGCGGCGCGTCGACCGGTCCGACGTCACGACGGGCGTCGGCGATGAGTTCGGCAGTCCGGACCGCGGTGCCGGACGGTGAGTCGATCTTGCCGGCGTGGTGGCTCTCGACGATCTCGACCGAGGGGAACCACGGTGCCGCGATCGTCGCCAGGTGCGTGCCGATGACGGAACCGATCGAGAAGTTCGGGACGACGAAGGCACCCTGCTCGGGGCGCGCTTCGAGCGCCGTCCGGAGCGTGCCGAGCCGCTGCCCCGACCACCCGGACGTGCCGACGAGCACGTTCGCCCCGGTCGACAGCGCGTTCTCGACGATCGCCGGGCTGAGTGCCGGGACCGTCACGTCGACGACGATCCGCGCCCCGGCGAACACCGAGCCGTCGGTCTCGTGTGCACGGTCGGCGGACGACAGCCGGGCGACGAGCGCGAAGTCGGGCAGTTCCTCGACGACGGCCGCCACGAGGGCACCGAGCCGACCGGAGGCGCCGACGACGGCGACGGGAGTGACCATGCCTCCATCCTAGGATCGGGGCATGCCCGAGGATCGCAGCCAGGTCACCGTCCGCACCGTCAGCGCCGGCGCTCCGGAGGTCGACGTCCTGCTCGACCGGTACCTCGACGAGCGCGAGGCGACCTTCCCGAGCACGCAGGGCACGTACACCCGCAAACGCACCCCGACGCCGGAACTCACCCCGCCGAACGGCACCTTCGTGGTCGCGTACGACGGGGACACGCCACTCGGCTGCGGCGGGCTCCGGCGCATCGCCGACGACGGCGACGACGTCCGCTTCGAGGTGAAGCACGTCTTCGTCCTGCCCGAGGGGCGCGGCCGGGGGGTCGCGACCGCCGTGATGGACGTGCTCGAGCAGGCCGCGGTGGACCTCGGCGCGACGAGCATCGTCCTCGACACCAACGACGCGCTGGTCGCGGCCGGCGCGATGTACCGCAGTCGCGGCTACGACCGGGTGCCGGCCTTCAACGACAACCCGAACGCGACCGCCTGGTACCGCAAGCCGGTCCGCTGACGCATCACGGGCCTCCCGGGAGGCACGGTGCCGGTCCGACCCGCCGGTCGCGACCCGCAGATCGCGACCCGGAGACGGGACCGGCCCTAGAGCGGCTGCGGCACCGGCAGGCCGGTGCGGAGTTCGACCGGCAGGTGCGCGAGGTCGTTGAGCGTGACGAGTTCGGCGGGCTTCGCCGAGCGGATCCGGATGATCGTCAGCGAGCTGTGGGCCACGTTGGTGCCCATCCAGCGCCACTCGGGGGCCTGGAAGACCTCGCGGACGAACCAGCCGATGACGGCGTTGTGGGTGATGAGCAGGTCGTGCCGGTCCTCCATCGCGGGGGTGAACCACTCCGCGACGGCGTCGCCCATCTGCGCCTGACCGGCGACGATCTCCTCGTCGGTGATCCCGCCGTACCAACCCTTGTAGGCGTGCGGCATGTCGGGCGTCGGGCCGGACGGGATGCAGTCGAACAGCAGGGTGGACGGCTCGGGCTGGATCGCCGGCAGACGCTGCTGTAGGAAGGACGCGGTCTCGCTCGGCGCCTCGAGCGGGGAGTGCCAGACGCCGTCGAAGGGCACACCACCCAGGCGGTCGGCGATCAGCATGGCCTGGCGCTTGCCGCGTTCCGAGAGCTTGCCGTCACGGAGGCCGTGCTCGGCGTCCTGGTGTTCGCCGTGGCGGACGAGGTAGAGGTAGTGCGACATCGTGGAGGTCAACCGTCGATCCCGAGCGCCACTGCCAGACGCTCGCGCTGGACGTCCCCGACGACGGCGGTCACCGTCGGTCGGGTCAGGAGGTCGCGGGACAGGTCGAGCACGTCGGCGGCGGTCACGCGGTCCACCCGCTCGAGGGCGGTCGCGAGGTCGGTGAACTCCCCCGTGCCGAGCTCGGCGCGACCGAGGCGGGTCATCCGCGCGTCGGAGTCCTCGAGCGAGAGCGTCAGCGCGCCTTCGATCTGCCCCTTCGCACGTCGGAGTTCCTCGTCGGTGATGCCGTCGTCAGCCATCCGACGGAACTCGCCGTCGATGATGTCGATGACCCCGGCGACGTTGTCCGGAGCACAGCCCGCGTAGACGCCGAACGCACCGTTGTCGAGGTAGGCCGGAGCGAAGGACGACACCGCGTACGCCAGCCCGCGGCGCTCGCGCACCTCCTGGAAGAGCCGGGAGCTCATGCCGCCACCGAGCACGGCGTTGAGCACGCTGAGCACCGGGCGGCGGTCGTCGCGGAGGTCCAGGCCCTGCGACCCGCGCAGCATGCTGACCTGCTCCGTCGGCCGGTGCACGACCGCCAGCGACGACTCGACTGGGTCGGCGGCGGGACGCGCCTGGCGACGGGCGAGGGGCACGGCGGGGGATGCGTCTGCGAAGACGGCCTCGACCAGGGCGCAGAAGTCGTCGTGGTCGACGGCGCCGGCGGCGGTCACGACGATGCCGTTCGGCTCGTAGTGCTCGGCGTAGTGCGCCATCACCTCGTCCCGCTGGACCTCGCGGATGCTGTCCGGGGTGCCGCCGATCGGGCGTCCCAGGGCGTGCCCGTCGAAGGTGGCGGCGAAGAAGGCCTCGCCCGCGACGTCGGCCGGGTCGTCCGCGGCCATCGCGAGCTCTTCGAGGATGACCCCGCGCTCGATGTCGAATGCCGAGTCCTCGAGCGTCGAGTTCGTCACCATGTCACCGATCACGCCCACGGCCATCGGGACGTCGGTGTCCCGGACCCGGGCGTAGTAGCAGGTGTACTCCTTGGCGGTCGCGGCGTTGTGCTCGCCGCCGACGGAGTCGAAGGCGACGGCGATGTCGAGGGCACTGCGCTCGGTCGTGCCCTTGAAGAGGAGGTGCTCGAGGAAGTGCGTCGAGCCGAACTGTCCGGCTCGTTCGTCACGTGACCCGACACCGACCCAGTACCCGATGCTCGTGGAGTGGACGGACGGGACGGCTTCGGTGAGCACACGGACGCCCGAGGCGAGAACGGTGCGCCGGACGAGGGCTCCACCGGACGTCACGAAGGACGTTTCCGGAGCCTCGAGCGGCAGCGGCACTGGGCGGTTCATCGTCATGACTCTACTGAAGCGCGGACACCCGTCGCCCAGTTTGACGGGCTGGCGGGGCACGCCACTCGAAGTGGGGTACAAGAATTGTGGACAGACCGACTCGTCTGTCTGTCCTCCTCGTGCTACAGTGATGTCACCGGGTCGAGAGCCCCCCTAGATCTCGACCCGGTGGCTCGGGACATCAGTCCTGCGCGGCAACGAGTCCCCCCACTCCGCCGCGGAGCCGATGACCCAAGGAGAGCCACGCTGTGACGGTCGATTCCCCCCAACCGACCGTCCAGCGTCTCCTGGGTCAGCGTCTGCAAGGACCGGCCCCGAGCACCCAGAACCTTCCGTCGCCGGACGGGTCGAGCGTCCCCCCGGCTCCCCGTACCGGCGGCGCGAAGGTCCGGATCCTCGAGACGGCCCTCCGGCTGTTCTACGAAGAGGGCATCCACGGCGTCGGCGTCGACCGCCTCATCTCCGAGGCGAGCGTCACGAAGGCGACGTTCTACAAGCACTACGGCTCGAAGGACAACCTGATCCTCGCCTACATGCACGAGCAGCACGCTCGTGTGCAGGCCCGCATGGACCGGATCGTCGCCGGCGCGGACGCCCCGGAGTCAGCGGTCCGCGCCTGGGTCGACGCCCTGGCCGCCGAGGTCAACCAGGCCGAGTTCCGCGGCTGCGCGTTCCTCAACGCCGCCGCCGAGTACCACGACCCCCGCGACCCGGTCCGTCAGGTCGTCGCCATGCACCGCGACTGGTACACCGAACGCCTCGGCGACCTGCTGCAGGACTCCGGTCACCCGCTGCCGGGCGACGGCGCCGACGAGCTCATGCTCGCGCGCGACGGGGCGATGAGCGGTGCCTACGCGGGCGACGCGATCGCCGCGACGGCAGCACTCGGTCGCGTGGCCGAGCGCGTGCTCGCCGCCTGACCGCAGCCGCCTGACCGCAGCTGCCTGAGCACTCCCCCGGGTCGTTCCCCGGTTCCGTCGGGCCGGTGGGTGTTGGCTCGGAGCATGACCAACGACCCCAACTGGAACCTGCCGGACGTCCCGACCTTCGACCTCACCAGCCCCGAGTTCACCGACGGCGGCACGCTGCCGCAGGAAGCCCGTGGCGCCGACGCCGGCGGCGCGGACCGCTCCCCCGAACTGACCTGGTCCGGCGCCCCCGAGGGCACCCAGAGCTTCGTCCTCACCGTGTACGACCCTGACGCCCCGACCGGCTCCGGCTTCTGGCACTGGGCGCTGTCGGACATCCCCGCCTCGGTCAGCTCGCTGCCGCAGGGCGCCGGCACCGACGACGCCCTGCTGCCCGACGGCGCCACGCGTCGCCGCAACGAGTTCGGCACCGACACCTTCCTCGGTGCTGCTCCGCCCGCCGGCCACGGCCCGCACCGCTACGTCTTCACGCTGAGCGCGCTGGACGTCCCGACGCTCGAGGTCCCGACCGAAGCGACCCCGGCCGTCGTGGGCTTCATGTTCCGCGACCACCTGCTCGGTCGCGCGCAGCTCGTCGGCATCCAGGAGACGCCCGCCTCCTGACCCGCACGACAACGGCCGCCGTCCAGCAGGACGGCGGCCGTTGTGGGCTTCAGGTGATCAGGGATCAGCCTTCGGCGGGGACCTCGGTGTGGGTGCCGTGGTCGTCGCGACCCTCGGTGTCGACCTCGTCGGCCACGACCGGGGCGAGCGAGAGCTTGCCGCGGTCGTCCACCTTGGTGACCTCGACCAGGATCTTCTGGCCGACGCCCAGGACGTCCTCGACGTTCTCCACACGCTTGCCACCGGCGAGCTTGCGGACCTCGGAGACGTGCAGCAGACCGTCACGACCCGGCATCAGCGACACGAAGGCACCGAACGTCGCGATCTTGACGACCGTGCCGAGGAACTGGTCCCCGATCTCCGGGTTCGTCGGGTTCGCGATCGCGTTGACCTGCGCACGCGCGGCCTCGGCGGACGGACCGTCGACGGCACCGATGTAGACCGTGCCGTCGTCCTCGATCGAGATGTCGGCGCCCGTGGTGTCCTGGATGCCGTTGATCGTCTTGCCCTTCGGGCCGATCAGCTCGCCGATCTTGTCGACCGGGATGTTGACCGAGATCACGCGCGGGGCGGTGTCGGCCATCTCGTCGGGCCCGTCGATGGCCTCGTTGAGGACACCGAGGATGGCCGAACGGGCTTCTTTGGCCTGCTTCAGCGCGGCGTCGAGCACGGACGACGGGATGCCGTCGAGCTTGGTGTCGAGCTGGATCGCGGTGACGAACTCGGAGGTACCGGCGACCTTGAAGTCCATGTCACCGAGTGCGTCCTCGGCACCGAGGATGTCGGTCAGCGCCGCGTAGCGGGTCTGACCGTCGACGGTGTCGGAGACGAGGCCCATCGCGATGCCCGCGACCGGGGCCTTGAGGGGCACACCCGCGTTGAGGAGCGACAGGGTCGAGGCGCAGACGGAACCCATCGAGGTGGAACCGTTGGAGCTGAGCGCCTCGGAGACCTGACGGATGGCGTACGGGAACTCCTCGCGCGACGGCAGCACCGGCACGAGGGCGCGTTCGGCGAGGAAGCCGTGCCCGATCTCGCGACGCTTCGGCGAACCGACGCGACCGGTCTCACCGGTCGAGTACGGCGGGAAGTTGTAGTGGTGCAGGTAGCGCTTCTTCGTGATGGGCGACAGCGAGTCGATCTGCTGCTCCATCTTGAGCATGTTCAGCGTGGTGACGCCGAGGATCTGCGTCTCGCCGCGCTGGAACACCGCGGAACCGTGGACGCGCGGGATCACGGCGACCTCGGCGTCGAGCGGACGGATGTCGGCGAGGCCGCGACCGTCCATGCGGATCTGCTCGGTGAGGATGCGGCCGCGGACGACCTTCTTCGTGACCGACTTGTACGCGGCACCGACCTGGCTGTTGGCGACCTCGGGCAGCGTGCCCGCGGAGACCTGCTCGGCGATGGCGGCCTTGACGCGCGACTTGAGTGCGTCGTCGGCGTCCTGGCGCTCGGTCTTGGCGGCGATCTTGTAGACGTCACCGAGCTCGGAGAGCGCGAGGGACTCGACGGCCGCGTAGACCTCGTCGGCGTAGGGCGGGAAGACCGGGAAGTCCTGGATCTCCTTGGCCGACTGCGCGGCGAGCTTTGCCTGCGCCTCGACGAGGGCCTTGAGGAACGGCTTGGCCGCTTCGAGGCCCTGCGCGACGACGGACTCGTCGGGCTTGGTGGCGCCGCCCTGGATGAGGTCCCAGCTGTGCTCGGTGGCCTCGGCTTCGACCATCATGATCGCGACGTCTTCGTTGCCCGCTTCGTCGGTGACGACACGGCCCGCGACGGTGAGGTCGAAGACGGCCTCGGCCAGCTGCGACGCCTTCGGGAACGCGACCCACTGGTCGGTGCCGTTCGCGCCCGGGATGAGCGCGAGACGCACACCGGCGATCGGGCCGGAGAACGGCAGACCGGAGATCTGCGTGGACGCGGACGCGGCGTTGATGGCCAGCGCGTCGTAGAACTCGTCCGGGGCGATGCTCAGGACGGTGATGACGATCTGGACCTCGTTGCGGAGGCCGTCGACGAACGACGGGCGCAGCGGCCGGTCGATCAGGCGGCAGACGAGGATCGCCTCGGTGCTGGGGCGGCCTTCGCGGCGGAAGAACGAGCCGGGGATCTTGCCGGCGGCGTACGAGCGCTCTTCGACGTCGACCGTCAGCGGGAAGAAGTCGAAGCCCTCACGCGGGTGCTTGCCGGCGCTGGTGGCCGACAGCAGCATGGTCTCTTCGTCGAGGTACGCGGCGACGGCACCCTGTGCCTGCTGCGCGAGACGACCGGTCTCGAACCGGACCGTCCTGGTGCCGAAGCGACCGTTGTCGATGGTCGCTTCCGCGAACTTGATCTCGGGACCCTCCATAGAGGATGCCTCCTTGCGTTTTTCGTGCAGCAGACCAGGCCTCGGGCACACTCGTGCACGTGCGCTCCACGACGCGGAACGCATGTCTGGCCAGCAGTAGAAGCACACGGGACGACAACCGGCCCGGACGCCACCACCGATGACCAGCTTCGTGCCGGTCTGCGTGCGATGTCATGGTTCGTCTCGGGGAACGGTCCCCAGACCAGCCGACCTTAGCATTCCGTGGTGGACGAGCGGCGGTGCTCCAGGAGAACGGGCGTGTCCTCACCTAGCCTGCTGGCATGCCTCGGAATCCCACCCTCGTCCGTCGGCCGCACGGGCGACACGTCCTCTTCGCCGTCACCGTGCTCGTCGGCGCCCTGGTCGTCCCGGTGGTCGGTGCTGCGCCGGCCTCCGCCACGGACTACCCGACGTGGCAGGACGTGCAGCGCGCGAAGGGGAACGAGCAGGCCAAGCAGACCGAAGTCACGAGGGTCCAGGCAGCCCTGAAGTCGGTGCAGGCCGATGCCGCCGCGAAGTCGCAGGTCGCCCTCGACCGCTCCGCGGAGGCGACGCAGGCCGAGGCGGACCTGGCCCAGGCCACCCAGACGGCCACGAGCCTCCAGGCCCACGCGGACCAGGCGGCGGAGACCGCGAAGCGTGCGCAGACCCGGGCCGGGCGGCTGGCCGCGGACCTGTACCGCGACGGCTCGACCGACCAGATGACGACGCGGATCGCGACCGCCGGCAACCCGGACGCGCTGCTGTACCAGCTCGGTGCGCTCGACCAGCTGTCGACGACCTGGGCCGGTGTGCTCGACGACGCCTCGGTGTCGGCGAAGACGGCGTCCTCGCTGCACGACCAGGCCGCCCGGGCCGAGGACGAGCGTGCCTCGCTCGCGGCCGCGGCCGAGGCGAAGGCGGCGACCGCGAAGGCCGCCCAGCAGCGTGCTGATGCCGCGGTCGCGTCGACCGAGTCGCACAGTGACGAGCTCTACGAGCAGCTCGCGACACTCCGGGACTCGACCGCCGAGACGCAGCGTCGCTACGAAGTCGGACAGGCGGTCGCCGCGCAGGCCGCGGCACAGGCGGCAGCGGCGCGGGCCGCCGCCCAGGCCGCGGCGGCAGCAGCGGCCGCACCCACCCCGTCGGGCGGGGCGTCATCGGGCAACGACTACCCCAGCACGGACGGCGTCGCGGTCGACCCGGCCGCCGCGCAGGCCTACGCCCGGAGCGTCCTCGGCAACTACGGCTGGGGCGGCGACCAGTTCGGCTGCCTGGTGTCCCTGTGGACGCAGGAGTCCGGCTGGCGCGCGAACGCCCTGAACGCGTCGAGTGGTGCCTACGGGATCCCGCAGGCACTGCCCGCGTCGAAGCTCGCCGCCGCCGGAGCGGACTGGCGGACGAACGCGCAGACCCAGGTGAACTGGGGTCTCGCCTACATCAAGAGCAGTTACGGGACGCCGTGCGGCGCCTGGAACCACGAGATGAGCGTCAACCCGCACTGGTACTGAGTGCCGGCAGGGGTGCGGCTAGCGCTGCGCCCCACCGAGGAGGGACGCGAAGTCCACGACCTCCGGCAGGGCGTCCGCCTGCTGCGGCTGCCGACGGGAGGCCCGCATCATCCACGCCAGGTCGGCTCCGGCCCGGCGGATGCGCGCGTCGAGCGTGCCCGCGTCGTCGCTCCCCCAGTCGTCGGTCGCGGCGAACACCCCGGTGGGGACGACCGCGGCGCGGAGGTAGGCGAAGACCGGACGGATGCCGTGCTCGAGGGCGAGCGAGTGGCGTGCGGTGCCACCGGTCGCCCCGAGCAGCACGGGCATGTCGGTGAGGGCGTCCTTGTCGAGGACGTCGAGGAAGGACTTCGCCAGGCCGCTCATGCCGGCGGTGAAGACCGGGGTGACGAAGACGACGGCGTCCGCCTCGACGACCGTCGCCATCGCGGTGGTCAGGGCCGGCGCGGCGAAGCGCGTGAGCATGGCGTCGGTGATCTCGTGCGCCAGCGGGCGGAGGTCCACGTTCCGGAGTTCCACCCGGTCCCCGGCGACGGCGCTGTCGGCCGACAGGGCCTCGAGGGTCGAGGCGCCGAGGCGGTCGGCGAGCAGGCGGGTCGAGCTGGGCTCGGAGAGACCGGCGGAGACGACGGCGATGGTGGTCATGGAGACTCCCGACTTTCGATGCGTTTGCATGAACAGTATCAGGAACTCGGAACGACTCCCACGCATTCCCGCGACGGATGCACGCGGAACGGCAGAGGCCCGGGAACGACAGGAGCCCCGTCCCTCACCAGGAGGAACGGGGCTTCCGATCAGCAGGACTGCGCGGTGGCAATGCTCCGGATCTGACTAGCGGCGCAGGCCGAGACGCTCGATGAGCGCGCGGTAGCGGGCGATGTCGACGTCGGAGAGGTACCCGAGGAGACGGCGGCGCTGACCGACCATGAGGAGCAGACCACGACGCGAGTGGTGGTCGTGCTTGTGCTCCTTGAGGTGCTCGTTCAGGTCGTTGATACGACGCGTCAGAACGGCGACCTGGACCTCGGGGGATCCGGTGTCGCCCGGGTGGGTCGCGTACTCTTCGATGATCTCCTGCTTGATCTTCGCGTCAAGTGCCATGGAGGATCCCCTTTCCTGCTCTGCGTGAGAGCTCTGTCCGTTGCGCGGTGCCCACACCTGATGTGTGAGCGCTCTTGATCCGCGGCCGTTCGACGGCAACCGAACGAGCATACCAGAGCAGGGACGCGCCGACGGGGCGCGGTCGCTCAGACCGTCCGTGCCCGCAGCGGCCGACGACGGCGTCGACGCTCGGGCAGCAGGCTCCGCACGAACCCGACGAGCGTCGCCCCGAGCAGGCCGCCCATGCCGTTCGACAGCACGTCGCGGGGGTCGGCCACCCGGGCCGGCAGGTACTCGGCCTGCGCGAACTCGATCCCGACCGACAGCCCGACCGCCACCAGGGCGCCGAGGATCCACCAGCGTCGGGGCAACCACAGCGCGGCGATCACCCCGACCGGGACGAACATCGCGACGTTCGCCAGGAACTCGGTGCGGTCGTACGTGAACCAGGCACCGTGCGGCAGGTGCTGCACCCAGGCGATGGCGTGCAGGACCAGCGCGTTCTCGGCCGACGTGAACACGTGCGGGGTCAGCGTCATCCGGTAGATCACCCAGGCGTAGCCGCCGGTCAGGGCCAGGAGGAGCAGTTTCCGCAACATCAGGTCAGTCTGGGGCACGCCTGCTGGGCAGCACCCTGGCATCGCATGACGATGGGATGGGAACATGACGGCAGCAGCGGACGCGGGTCGGGGGCGTCGCGCAACAGGGAGGAACGGCCGATGCCGAGACCGGAACGCGCCTCGTCCACGCGTCAGTGGGCGTGGATCGGGATCGTCGGCGCGCTCGTCGTGGCCGTCGTCGTGGCGGTGAGCGTGGTGCTGCCGCACGGCGCTGACCGCCCGGTCACCCACCGCAAGAGCGTCGCCCAAGCGTGGCCCGGCGGCCTCGCCCGCCAGCCGTCGACCGCGAACCAGGCACGCTGGCACGAGACGGCCGCGCGGGAGGCGGGCCGGGCCTCCACCGCGGACCGCCTCGCCGTGATCGCGGACCAGCCGGTCGCCACCTGGCTGACGAACCCGTCCGTGGCGGAGACGGTCGCGACCGTGCAGCGTGTCCTGGCGTCGGCGCGCGAGCAGCGCGCGACCCCGGTGTTCGTGCTCTACGCGATCCCCGACCGCGACTGCGGACACTGGTCGCGCGGCGGCACCGCCGAGGACGCCTACCTGCCGTGGGTCCGCGCGGTCGTCCGCGCCCTCGCCGGCTCGCACGCCGTCGTCCTGGTCGAGCCGGACTCGATCGCGCAGATCGCCGTGTGCGAGCGGCTGCGGGACACGCGCCTGCCGCTGCTCCGCAAAGCCGTGACGGCGCTCACCGGGCACGGGCTGACCGTGTACCTGGACGGCGGCAACGAGAACCGGGTGCCGGTCCGGACGATGGCCGACTGGCTGCGGCGCGCGGGCGTCGACCGGGTGCAGGGCTTCGCCACGAACGTGTCGAACTTCTACCGCGTCGACCAGGAGCGCGCCTACGCCGACGAACTCGCCGACGCGATCGGCGGCGACCCGCACTTCGTCATCGACGTCTCGCGGAACGGTCAGGGCTGGCGCGGGGACTGGTGCAACCCCGAGGGTGCCGGGCTCGGACAGCTCCCCCACGTCACCCTCGGCACGACCCGGCTCGACGCCTTGCTCTGGGTGAAGACGCCCGGCCTCAGCGACGGCAGCTGCAACGGCGGACCGGCCGCCGGGCAGTGGTGGGAGTCGTACGCGCTCGCCCTGGTCGAGAACCGCAAGCGCGACTGACGCGCGCCCCACGGCCGGGAGGCCCGACACCGGTCCGCCTGTCGGCCGCCGGCTGGACGGTCCGTGGGCGACGCTCGTGGCCGAGGTGCGGGACCAGGGTGAACCGGCCTGACGGGCGGGTGTCGGGCCTCCCGTCAGGCGACCGCGACGACCGTCAGGCGACCTCGATGACCGTCAGGCGACGGGTCGGGCGGGTCATCGCGACGTAGACCGCCGCGGCCGCGCGGGCCGCGTCGGACCCGACGCGATCCGGGTCGACGAGCAGCACGCCGTCGAACTCCAGGCCCTTCGCGTCGGCACCGGTGAGCACCGTGACCGAGCCCGCACGCGGCGAACCGAGCCCGCGGACGTCGGCCTCGGTGCGGGCCAGGCGCTCGCGGACGGCCGTGACGTCGGCTTCCGGCACGATCACGCCGATCGTCCCCGCGCCGATCAGGTCCCGCTCGCTGTCGACCCGGCGGACGACGGTGTCGAACAGGTCCGCCCGGTCGACGCGCAGCCGCTCGACGGGGTCACCGTCACGGACCGCCTCGTTCGCGGTCACCGTGAGTCCGGCCGAGGCGGCGAACGCCCCGGCGGCCTCGACGATCGAGCGCGGCGTGCGGTAGTTGACGGTCAGCTCTTCCAGCCGGGAGTCCAGCGGCACCTGCGGCGCACGACCACGACGGCGTCGGGAGAGCGCCCCGCGGACGTCGTCCCAGGTGCGGGCGGCACCGGGCGAGGAGCCCTGCGCCATGTCACCCACGATCGTGAAGGACCGCAGCGGGTTCCGGCGGGCGAGGATCCGCCACTGCATCGGCGAGAGCTCCTGCGCCTCGTCGACCACGATGTGCCCGTAGGTCCACTCGCGGTCCTCAGCCGCGCGCTCGGCCGTGGAGCGGGGGTCGCCGCCCTCCGCGAAGGCACCGGCGACCTGTTCGGCGCTGACGATGCCCTCGACGCCCATGTTCTCGATGGCCTGGCGGGCGTTCTCGATGTCGCGGTTCCGGCTGGCCTTCGCCTGACGCTTCGCCGCACCACCCGTCGGGTCGAACTCACCGAGGAGCTCGGCCGCCTCGTCGAGGAGCGGCACGTCCTCCACCGTGAAGGCGGCACCGCGCTCGCGGCGGAGGAGTTCGCGGCGCTCGGGGCTCCAGTTCGGGGTCAGCGACGCCAGCCAGTTCGGGCGCGCGTAGAGGTCCTCGAGGAACTTCTCGGCCGGCAGCGGCAGCCACGCGGTGTTGAGCAGGACGCGGGCGTCGTACGAGCTGCGGATGTCCTCGCGCAGCACCTTCTCGTCCGCCTCGTCGACCGTCGTGCCACGCTGGCGCAGCTGGTCGGCGAGCAGACGGGTCATGGCGTCGAGCGCGTTCTTGTTGAACGACACCCGGGCGACGTTGTGCGGCTTGCCGCGGTCCTGGGCGCGGCGCATCGCCTCGGCCACGAGCTGCGGCGGGACGACGAGCCGCTCGCCCTCGACGTCGAGCGTCACCGACTCGGTCGGGACGACCTGGCGTGAGCGGACGGCCCGGCGCAGGAGGTCGGCCATCTCGCCCGAGCCCTTGACCGCGGCGACGTCCCGGCGGTCGTGGACCGTGGTGTGCAGCCCCGGGTACAGCGAGCCGAGCGACGCCATCACGACGCCGGTCTCACCGAGGGACGGCAGCACCTGCTCGATGTAGGTCAGGAACGCCGGCGACGGGCCGACGACCAGGACGCCGGAGCCCCGGAGGCGCTCGCGGTACGAGTAGAGCAGGTACGCGGCGCGGTGCAGTGCGACGGCCGTCTTGCCGGTGCCCGGGCCGCCCTGCACGATGAGCACGCCCTCGAGCGGGGAGCGGATGATCCGGTCCTGCTCGCCCTGGATGGTGGCGACGATGTCCGTCATCCGGCCGGTGCGCTCGGCGGTGACCGCGGCGAGCAGGGCCCCTTCTCCCTGCAGGTGGGTGCGCTCGTCGTCGTAGAGCGTGGCGTCGAAGACCTCGTCCTCGACCCCGACGACCGTGCGGCCCTCGAGTGTCAGGTGTCGACGGGCACGCATGCCCATCGGGTGCGCCGCGGTGGCCTGGTAGAACGCGCTGGCACCGGGGACGCGCCAGTCGAGCAGCAGCGGACGGTGGTCGGCGTCGCGGAGGCCGACCCGACCGATGTACCGGAAGGCGTCCTCGTCGGCCGGCGCGTCCTGGACCTCGAGCCGGCCGAAGACCAGCCGGTCGCCGACGCGTTCGAGCGTGGCGACGGTGTCCTCGTAGAGCCGCGCGAATGCGTCGCGCTCGCTGCGGCTCTGGTGGTTGCCGCCGACGGTCTGTCGACGGGTCTCGGCGAGTCGCTGGGCGGCCTCGGCCGTCAGTTCGTCGAGTCGGTGGAAGAGACCGTCGACGTAGCCGCGTTCACGGTCGATCTCGGTGGGTTCGGAAACACGCGCTTCGGACACTCGCAACCCTTCGGGACAGGGGGACCAATCGTATCCCCCTGCCCCGGTCGGGCTCGACGCGAACGCGCTCGGCTACATCTCTTCGTGCGTGTCCGGGTCGCCGTCCCAGAGCCGACCGCGCTCGAGCGCGGAGATGGCCTGGACCTCGTCGTTGCTCAGCGTGAAGCCGAACACGTCGAGGTTCTCGCGCTGGCGGTCCGTGTCGCCCGACTTCGGCACCGGGACGGCACCGAGCTGGACGTGCCAGCGGAGCACGACCTGGCCGGCTGACACCCCGTGCGCGGCGGCCGCGGCGGTGACGGGCTGCTCGGTGAGGAGCTCCGACTGCTTCGCGAGCGGGCTCCAGCTCTCGGTGACGATGCCGAGCCGCTGGTGCACGGCGCGGAGCTCGGCCTGCGGGAAGTACGGGTGCAGTTCGACCTGGTTGACGGCCGGGGCGACCCCGGTGGCGTCGATGATCCGGTCGAGGTGCTCCGGCGTGAAGTTCGAGACACCGATCGAGCGGACCTTGCCGCTGTCGCGGAGGTCGACGAACGCCTTCCAGGTCTCGACGAACTTGCCCACGGACGGGTTCGGCCAGTGGATCAGGTACAGGTCCAGGTGGTCGAGCCCCAGGTTCGCCAGGGTCTCGTCCACCGAACGGTGCGCCTCGTCGTAGCCGTGGTGGCGTCCCGGCAGCTTCGACGTCACGACGAACTCGTCGCGCGGCACGTCGGCGCGGCGGACCGCTTCGCCGACCGCGTCCTCGTTGCCGTAGTTCAGTGCGGTGTCGAGCAGGCGGTACCCACTCGTGATCGCCGCACCGACCGCCTGGATCCCCTCGTCCCCGTCGAGCGAGTACGTGCCGAGGCCGAGCGCCGGGATCCGGTGCCCGTCGTTCAGCTCGAGGGTCGGGACCGCCGGGACGCCCGCCATCAGCGGACGCCGAGCAGGTCGATGACGAAGATCAGGGTCTTGCCGGACAGGAAGTGTCCGCCGCCGGCCGGGCCGTAGGCGAGCTCCGGCGGGACGACGAGCTTGCGGCGCCCACCGACCTTCATGCCGGGGATGCCCTCCTGCCAGCCGCGGACGAGGGCCGCGAGGGGGAAGTCGATCGGTTCGCCACGGCCCCAGGAGCTGTCGAACTCCTCGCCGGACTCGTACTCGACGCCGGCGTAGTGGACCTTGACGGTCGAGCTGGACTCGGCGACGGCGCCGTCACCCTCGACGATGTCGGTGATGACGAGGTCGGTGGGGGCCGGGCCCTCGGGAGCGTCGAACTCGGGCTTGCTGTTCAGGTCAGTCATGTCCGTCAGTCAACCAGAGAACGAAACGGGGCCCCGCAGGCGGCCTCCAAGCCACAGAATGGTTCCACCGTGACACCAGATGCCCCCGCGAAGCCCCGCCGCTCCCTGTTCGCCGACCTGACCCCGCTCCGCCGCTCCCCCGCCTTCGCCCGACTCTGGATCGGCAGCTCGATCGCCGGCATCGGCACGATGATGACGAGCGTCACCGTCGGGCTCGAGGTGTACGAGATCACCCGCTCGACCTTCATGGTGTCCCTGGTCGGCGTGATCTCCCTGGTGCCGATGATCCTGGCCGGTCTGTACGGCGGGATGCTCGCCGACGCGTTCGATCGCCGCACCGTGGCCCTCGTGTCGGCCGTCCTGGCGTGGGTGTCGACCGCGATGATCGCCGCGCACGCCTGGCTCGGCCTCGACAGCGTCGCACTGCTCTACGTGCTGGTCACGGTGAACGCCGTCGCCGGCACCGTCATCGGGGCCTCCCGCGCCGCGATCGTGCCACGCCTGGTCGGCATCGAGCTGCTGCCCGCGGCGAGCGCCCTGAACAGCATCAGCGCCGGCTTCTCGGTGACGGTCGGCCCGGCGGTCGGCGGGGTGCTCGTCGCCGCGTTCGGCTTCGCGCCGACGTACACGGTCGACGTCGTCCTGTTCAGTGCGGCGTTCCTCGGGGTGATCACGCTGCCCCGGATGGCCCCGGAGCACGACGCCCTGCGCCCCGGACTGTCGTCGCTGATCGAGGGGGCGAGGTTCCTCCGGCGCTCCCGCAACATCACGATGACCTTCGTGCTCGACATCATCGCGATGACGTTCGGGCAGCCCCGCGTGCTGTTCCCCGCGATCGGCGCGCTGGTCGTCGGCGGTGGGTCGATCACCGTCGGGGCGCTCACCGCGGCGTACGCGATCGGTGCGCTGCTCTCCGGGATCTTCTCCGGGCCGCTCGGCCACGTGCGACGCCAGGGCGAGGCCGTCGGCTGGGCGATCACGGTCTACGGCGGGGCGATCGCGGCGTTCGGTGTCGTCGTCGCCTGCGCGCACCTCCTCGGCGGGCGGCCGTCCGAGACCTTCTCGACCGGGATCCTGCCGGCGCTGGTGCTCTGCGCGCTGTTCCTCGCGGTGGCCGGCGGTGCGGACAACGTGAGCAGCGTGTTCCGCGGGACGATCCTCCAGGCCGCCGCACCGGACGGCATGCGCGGTCGACTGCAGGGCATCTTCATCGTCGTCGTGACCGGCGGCCCGCGGGTCGGCGACCTGTACGCCGGGCTGGTCGTCGCGGCCGGGTTCGCGTACCCGCCGGTGATCGGCGGTGTCCTCATCATCGCGTTGGTCGCCCTGCTGCTCCGGCTGGTCCCCTCGTTCCGCCGGTACGACGCCCTGCACCCGAACGCGAACTGACGGAGCCGGTACGGTCGACCCCATGCCGGCGAGCCGCGAACGCGACCTGCGCCGCTCGGGTGTCCGGGCGGTGGTGCGTCGGACGTACCACTCGGTCATCCGGCACCGGGTCGTCGACTCGGCTGCGTCGCTGACGTTCTTCGCGCTGCTCACCGTGTTCCCGACGGCCCTGACCGTGGTGTCGCTGCTGGCCGTCGTCGACCAGGGCGGGGACAGCGTCGCGGACGTGATCGGGATCCTCGGCGTCATCGTGCGGCCGGAGACGGCCGAGCACCTCGAGACCCCGCTCCGGCAGCTGCTGACCCTCGACAACCCGTGGCTCGGCGCGACCGTCGGACTCGTTCTGACGCTGTGGTCGTTGTCCGGGTACGCGACCGCGTTCGGCCGGGCGATGAACACCGCCTACGAGGTCGAGGAGGGCCGGCGGATCTGGAAGTTCCGCAGCATGATGCTCCTCGTCACGCTGCTGATCATGGTCGGCGGCGCCGTCGCCCTCGTCATCCTGCTCGGCACCCCGGTGATCTCCGCCGCGATCGTGCAGCAGGTCGGCTGGCCGTCCTGGATCGACGACGTCTGGAACGTCGCGAAGTGGCCGGTGCTCGCCGCGGACCTGGTGGTCATGGTCGCCGTGCTCTACACCGCCACCCCCAACGTCAAGACGCCGCAACTGCGGTGGGTCTCCGCTGGCGCCGGCTTCGCGATCGGCACGTGGGCGATCGCCACGGTCGGCTTCGCGGTCTACGTCGAGACGATCGGCGGCGGCAACCGTGCCTACGGTTGGCTCGGCGGAGCGCTGCTGCTGCTCGTGTACCTGTACATCTCGAACTTCGTGCTCGTCGTCGGCGGGGAGCTCGACTCCGAGGTGATCCGGATGCGCCAGTTGCTCGCCGGCATCGAGGCCGACGAGACGATCCGGCTGCCGCTCCGCGACGTCACCCGGAACTTCACGCTGGCCCGGTGGCGGGACCAGGACATCGCGGCGGCGGCACAGGTGCGGGCCGCGGCGGCGGAGCTCCCCGACGACGAGGCCTCACCTGAGGACGACGAGCTCCGGCGGGTGGCGGGGCAGGTGCGCGCGGGCGAGCGGCCGATGCCCTGAGCGGCACTGCGCTCGTTGCGTGAGCCGCGGACGGACGGGAGGCGCGTGGCGGGGCAGCCACGGGCCTCCCGTCCGTCAGGGGGTCCAGCTGGTTCGCCTGCGGGTCGGGTCAGGCCTGCGGCGGACGCGGGGCCGCGTCGCGGGCGTGCTGCTGGAGCATTGCCTCGGTGATCACCGGGATCGCCCCCGTGGCCATCTCGATGCCGGACAGGCGCGCCGGGCTGAGGACGCGGTGCACCTGGTGCTCGTCCATCAGGCCCGCCGCGATCACCAGCGTGGAGATCGGCGTCGAGGTCGTCAACGCCGTGTGCGCGATCGACGCCGCCGCCGCGTAGCCGATGTACGGCGTCAGCGCGGTGACGACACCGACGTTCGTGTCGACCTGCGCGGCGAGCTTGGCCTCGTTCGCCTCGATGCCGACGACGCAGTGCTCGCGGAGGGTCGCGCAGCCGCGGGCCATCCACTGCAGCGACTGCAGGATCGAGTGCGCGATGATCGGCTCGAAGGCGTTGAGCTGCAGCTGCCCGCCCTCGGCCGCCATCGTCACCGTGGTGTCCGCGCCGGCGACGGCGAAGGCGATCTGGTTCACCACCTCCGGGATCACCGGGTTCACCTTGCCCGGCATGATCGAGGACCCGGCCTGCCGCGGCGGCAGCGTGATCTCACCGAGGCCCGCCTGCGGCCCCGACGCCAGCAGTCGCAGGTCGTTGCAGATCTTCGACAGCTTCATCACACTGCGCTTCACCGTCCCGGACAGCGTCATGAACGAGCCGGCGTCACTCGTCGCCTCGATGAGGTCCGGCGCGGTGACGACGTCGACGCCGGACGCCTCGGCGAGTTGTCTGCGGACCTCGTCGCGGTAGAGCGGATCCGCGGTGATGCCCGTGCCGATCGCGGTCGCGCCGAGGTTCATCTCACCGAGCAGCGGCACCACGCGGCGGAGCTGGACGACGTCCTCCTGGATGGTGTGCGCGAAGCCGGTGAACTCCTGGCCGAGCGTCATCGGCACGGCGTCCTGCAGCTGCGTCCGACCCACCTTGAGGACGTCCGCGAAGGCGCGGCCCCGCTCGGCGAACGCGTCCGACAGCTGCTCCAGCTGGTCGGCCAGGCGGCGCACCCCGTAGATCATCGCGATCTTGATGCTCGTCGGGTACGTGTCGTTCGTCGACTGGCTGCGGTTCACGTGGTCGATGGGGTGCAGGTACGCGTAGTCGCCACGCTCTCGACCGAGGAGCTCGAGGGCCCGGTTCGCCAGGACCTCGTTCGTGTTCATGTTCGTGCTCGTGCCGGCACCGCCCTGGACCACGTCGACGACGAACTGGTCGCGGAGGGCGCCGTCACGCACCTCCTGCGCGGCACGGTCGATGGCGTCGGCGCGCTCGTCGTCGAGGACCCCGATCGCCCGGTTCGCCCGGGCCGCCGCCTGCTTCACGGTCACCAGGGCCGCGACGAGGTCCGGGTACACCGCGATCGGCACGGAGGCGATCGGGAAGTTCTCCATCGCCCGGAGGGTGTTGATGCCCCAGTACGAGTCGACGGGCACCTCCCTCGAGCCCAGGGAATCGGTCTCGGTGCGGGTGGCAGCGCTCGTCACGTGGTGTTCCTCTCCGTCGCGGGTCACGTGTCGAGGGTAGTCCGCGACCGTCCGGCCGGTGTGGGAGGTGCGGGTGCGGGTGCGGGTGGGCGCGGCGGGTGCGGCGGGCGCGGGTGGGTGCGGCGGGGGCGGGTGGGGCAGGGCACGTCGGCGGGGCGGGGCAGAGCGCGCCGCCGGGTGAGCGAGGCGGAGCGCGAGCGGGCGGGTGGGCGAGGCGGAGCGCGAGCGGGCGGAACACCAGGGGCACCTCGTCCTGCACCACGGGATTCCGCCCACTCACCACCCGCGGCACGGGAGGCACGGCACCCGGCCGGCCACGGGCCTCCCGTCCGCCAGCCGCCGGCTTCTCTGGCGGCGAGCGGGCGGGAACGCTTGGTGCGCGCGCCGCCCGGCCTCGCATTCCGCCCGTTCACGCCACAGGGCGGACGGGAGGCGCAGCACCAGCCCGCCCCGGCCCTCCCGGCCGCCAGCGGCCGGGTCCCCGTCGGCGAGCGGGCACAAACGTGCCGCGCACGGCTGACGCGCCCTGGTATTCCGCCCGCTCACCTTCGGGGCGTCCGCGAGCGGGCGAGAACGGGTGGTGCGACGGCCGCGCACTCTGACGTTCCGCCCGCTCATGCATACGGGCGGACGGGAGACACGGGGCCAGCCCGCCCCGCGCCTCCCCTGCCGCCGGCCGAAGGCGGGTCCGACGGCGAGCGGGCGAGAACGGGAGGTCCGCCCGCTGACCTGCACAGGCATTCCGCCCGTTCGCCTCAGGGACGACCGCGAGCGGACGAGAACGCGCGGGTGGTCCGCGACCTCCCCCTGGCATTCCGCCCGCTCACGCACGAGGCGGACGGGAGGCACGGCACCAGCCAACCAAGCGCCTCCCGTCCGCCAAGCACGCCGATCCGACGGCGAGCGGGCGCAAACGCGCCGTGACCCGCTGACGCGCCCTGGCACTCCGCCCGTTCACCCCAGGGACGAGGGCGAGCGGGCGAGAACGCGCGGTCCGTCCGCCACGCACCCTGTCATTCCGCCCGCTCACGCCATCGAGGACGGACGGGAGGCGCGGGACCAGCCCGGCACGCGCCTCCCGGCCCGCAGACGGCGAGCGGGCGAGAACGCGTGGTGCGTCCGCCACACACTGTGGCATTCCGCCCGCTCGCGGCGCCGAGGGCGGACGGGCGCACCCCACAACGCAGCAACGGCCGGCCCGGAGGCCGGCCGCTGCCGGAGGGGACGCGCCGCGCGTCAGTGGAAGGCGGGCACGATCAGGTAGATGCCGTACAGCACGGCCGCACCGCAGAGCACGAAGCAGACCACGGCGAGCGCCCGGAGCATCCGGACGGCGCCGGCTGCGGCGTTCGGGTCGGGGAAGCCGGCGGTGGCCGGGCCGATCGTGCCGTCGTCCTTCACGGTGTACTTGCCGGCACGGGTGTCGGCGGCGCTCCAGAAGCGCAGCCCGACCGAGTACACGGAGACGACGAAGCAGGCCGAGACGACGGCGACGAGTGCCACGAGCAGGAACGCTCCCCAGTCGATGCCCATCAGCGACGGCCTCCCTTGCGTCCGGCCATGCGGCGGAGGGTCCGCTCACGGCTCAGTTCGGCGCGGCGGGCGGCGACGGCCTCGGCACGCTTCTTGCGCTGCAGGCCGCGCTGCTCCTTGCGGGTGAGCACGGCGTTCGCGGCGACGTCGATCTCGATGGCCGAGTCGTGCGGCTTGCGCAGCGACCAGAGGTACAGGCCGAGGACCACGATCCCACCGGCGACGGCGTCGATGACCAGGCCGACCACGCCGAAGCGGGCGATGCCGGAGGCGATCGCTCCGACCGCGGCGGCTGCCGGCAGGGTGATGAACCAGGCGATGACGATCTTGCCCGCGGTCGACCACTGGATCTTCGATCCGCGACGACCGAGGCCCGCGCCGATGATCGAGCCCGAAGACACCTGCGTGGTGGAGAGCGCGAAGCCGAGGTGGCTCGAGGCCAGGATAGTCGCGGCGGTCGAGGCCTCGGCCGCGAAGCCCTGCGTCGCCCGGATCTCGGTGATGCCGGAGCCGAGGGTGCGGATGATGCGCCAGCCGCCGGTGTAGGTGCCGAGGGCGATCGCGAGCGCACAGGCCACGACGACCCAGAACTGCACGCCCTGGTTCGCCGACTGCGCACCGGACGCGATGAGTGTGAGCGTGATGACGCCCATCGTCTTCTGCGCGTCGTTCGTGCCGTGCGCGAGCGACACCATCGACGAGGTGAAGATCTGGCCGACGCGGAAGCCGCCGCGCTCGTTCGGGAACACCGGGCGACGGGTGATCCGGTAGGCGATCCGCGTGGCGAGCAGCGACACCAGGGCCGCGATCACCGGGGACAGGAAGGCGGGGATGATCACCACCGTCAGCAGCGCCGCGTAGTTCACCGAGTCGAACCCGGCACCGACGATCGCGGCGCCGATGAGGCCACCGAAGAGCGCGTGCGAGGACGACGACGGCAGGCCGCGCAGCCACGTGATCATGTTCCAGACCACCGCGCCGATCAGCCCCGCGAAGATCATCTCCGGACTGATGGCGACACCACCGGGTCCCTCGTTGATGAGCCCGTGCGAGATCGACGTCGCCACAGCTGTGCTGAGGAACGCCCCGACGAGGTTGAGCACCGCTGCGACAGAGACCGCCACCGTGGGCTTCATGGCGCCGGTCGCGATCGGGGTCGCCATTGCGTTGGCGGTGTCGTGAAAACCGTTTGTGAAGTCGAAGAAGAGGGCCAACGCAATGACCAGGACGACTATGAGCGTGATGTCCACCGCGGGCAAGTGTCCCAGGCGGAGGGGCATCGGGCAAGCCGAGCAGACACCTGTTGTTCATCTGCCCTTCACGTCTGCTCAGGTCCACACCCTCGGGATGGGAAGATGGCCCCGTGGACATCGCCGAGTTGCTCATCCTGCTGGTCGGATCGCTCGCCGTCACCGGGTTCGCCCGCGCATGGGGACTCCCCGCTCCGCTCCTCGTCACCGCGGTCGCCCTCGGCGTGTCGTTCATCCCCGGTCTGCCCCACATCGAGATCGACTCGGAGGTCATCCTCACGGTGGTCCTGCCGCCGCTGCTCTACTCGGCGGCGCTCGACGTGTCGTGGCAGAGCTTCCGCGGGTCGATCAAGCAGATCCGACGACTCGGCATCTTCCTCGTCATCATCACGGCACTCGCCGTGGGCCTGGCCGCCTACCTGATCATCCCCGACATGACGTGGCCGGCCGCGATCCTCCTGGGTGCGATCGTGGCGCCGCCGGACGCGGTGTCCGCGGCGGCGATCGGCCGCAAGCTCGGGCTGCCCCGCCGGGTGATGACGGTCCTGTCCGGCGAGAGCCTGATCAACGACGCCGCGTCCCTGACGCTGGTCCGGGTGTTCACGCTGATCATCGCCGGCGCATCGCTGACGATCTGGCAGGACCTCGGCATCTTCGGCCTGGCGATCGGCGTCGGCCTGGTCGTCGGCGGTGTCCTCGGCGTGGTCGTGCACTGGATCCGGATGCGGATCAACGACCCGGTGGTCGAGACGATCATGAGCATCCTGCTGCCGTTCGTGGCGTACATCCTGGCCGAGGAGCTCTCCGGCTCGGGCGTCATCGCGGTCGTCACGGCGGGGCTGTACATCGGCTACAACTCCCCCAAGGAGGGCTACGCGACCCGCCTGCAAGAGCGTCCGCTCTGGACGAGTGTCGACGTGATCCTCGAGGGCTTCGTCTTCGCGCTGATCGGGCTGCAGCTCAACACGGTCGTGCAGGACCTGGTCGAGAGCGAGCGGAGCCTCGGGCAGACGCTGACCGCCGCGGCCGTCGTCCTGGTGGTGGTGATCGTGGTCCGTCCGCTCTTCATCTTCGAGTCGTACGCACGCAACCGCCTGCACGGCCGGTTCATCCGTCCGCTGCGGATCCGCGCCTCCCGAGGGCACCGTTCCCTGCGCTGGATCCGTGGTACGGCCGAACCGAGGCTCAACTGGCGGGAACTGACGGTCATCTCGTGGACCGGCATGCGCGGCGTGGTGACGCTGGCCGCCGCGGTCTCGGTCGTCGCGAGCCCGACGAAGATCCCCGCCCAGGACACGATCTTCGTGATCGCGTTCATCGTCACGGTCGGCACCCTGCTGCTGCAGGGGCTGACGCTGCCGTTCGTGATCCGGGCGCTCAAGGTGCAGGACCCGGGCGAGGACGACAAGGACCGGCGCAGCGAGATGCTGCTGAACCAGCGCACCACCGTCGCCGCGATCGAGCTGCTCGACAAGCGCCGTCCGGAGTGGGGCGCGCGGTACGGCTCGGACGCCGTCGACTCGGTGGTCTCCCGCCTCAAGGCCCGGCTGGAGCGCCAGGCCGAGACGTTCCGGCAGGACGCCGAGGAAGAGGAGACGGACGACCGCAACACCGCGATGCGTCTCCGCGGTGCGCAGATCCAGGACATCCGGCGCGAGCTGCTGGACCGCCGGCGCGAGATCGTCCTCGAGGAGCGCGAGAAGGGCAACCTCGACGAAGAGGTCATGCGCCGCGTGCTCGTGACCCTCGATGCGGAAGAGCTCGCGATGGACTCGGCGCAGGCCTCCCGCAGTCGTTCCTGACCGGTCCTCACCCTGGTACCCAGGCGTACCCTGGGATGCCAGACGACAGGACAGGAGCGCACCGCCGAGTGAGCACGCCGCGGAACGAAGCACGCAGGAACAACGACCTCCCGACGCGCAGCGCCGGCGACACCGCGCGGGTCGCGGACGACCGGTCACGCCCGGCACACCGCCCCGGCCGGGAGGCACGCCCCACGCCGCCGCCGAAGCAACACATCGGCCGCTACCGCCGTTGGTACGCCACCCTGCACCCGTCGCTGCAGCTCATCGGGCTCCAGCTGTGGATGCCGCTGTTCTTCATCGTCGGTTTCTGCCTCTGCTACGTCTTCGCGTTCCACGCCCCACACCCGCACGACGTGCCGATCGGCATCGTCGGCAGCGACCAGACCCTCGTCGGAGCCGTGCAGAAGGCGCTCCCGGGCGAGTACCTGTTCTCCTCCTACGACTCGCTCGCCAGCGCGAAGCGCGATGTCCTCGCCGGGACGATCGCCGTCGCGTACGACCCGTCAGCGAACGAGCTGTTCAAGGCCAGCGCGCACCAGTTCCAGGTCGCGAACCTGGTGCCGGCGACCCTGAGCGCCGTGCTGACCGGTGCCGGGCTGACCGCTCCCCGGGTGACCGAACTCGCTCCCCTGCCGGCGTACGACGAGTACGGCACGGTCGGGATGTACGTGATGCTCGCGTGGTGCATCGGCGGCTACATGGTCGCGATGTTCATCGGCATCATGGGCGGCCCGCTCCGCCACCGGACCCGCATGGCGGTCATCGTCACCGGCGGTCTGGTCATCTCGCTCATCACGAACACCCTCGCCGGCCCGGTCGTCGGTGCCATCCACGGCCACTTCGTCCCGCTCGTCCTCATCGCGTGGGGCTGGATCGTCGCGATCGGCCTGGCGGTCAACGGGCTCAGCTACTTCGTCGGCCGGTTCATCGCCGCTCCCGCCATGATCTGCTTCGTCTTCCTGTCGATGCCGTCCTCCGGTGGCGCCTACCCGAAGTGGTTCATGCCGGAGCCGTTCGCCTGGCTCAACAACGTCGTCGTCGGCTCGAGCATGGTCGACATGATCAAGCACCAGCTCTACGGAGTCGGCCCGGGTCCGGAGCGTGGGCTGATCACGATGGGCTGCTACGCCGCGGCCGGGCTCGTCCTGATGTTCCTCGGCAAGAAGTGGTGGGAGCGCCGTCGGATCCGCGCGATCGTCACCGGCCGGACCACGATGTTCCAGGACGCGAACACCGCGAACCGTGAGTTCCTCGGCCGCCAGCGTGACGCCGAACTCGAGCGGAACGGCCTCATCTCGACCGAGACCGGGACGCTGCAGGTCCTGCGCGACGACGACTGGGAGGACGAACGTGCCGCCGGGGACGTCTTCACCGGCGGCCGCGACGGACTCGAGAACGAGCCGCTGAACCCACGTCGGTGAGTGCCCGGCGGGGAGGGCCCGTCGATGAGCGCCGGGCCGACGGCTATCCTGGTCCGATCATGACCCGAACAGCCTGGCACCGCCTGCTCATGACGATCGTCGTCGTCTTCCTCGTCATCGCGGCGCTGTCCTACGTCACGAGCATCGTGCTCGCGCCGAGTGGTGGCCGCAGCGTCGCCGGGCTCTGGGACGGCTGGGCGATGTTCGCCCTCATCGCCGCGATCGCGTTCGGCGTCGTCGACTTCTTCGTCCGCCCGCTCGGTGGGCAGAGCGGGGACGCCGACGTCATGGCCGAGGCCGAAGCCGCCCGCACCGGCACCACCCCCACGCAGCGCGCACGCTGACGGGCGCTCTGCGGCCCGGCCGCGCCGGTGCAGCAGGTCCGGCAGGTCCGGCGCGTCTGCTCAGACCGGCTCGCCGATCCCCGTCCCGGTGAACCCGGCGACCGACGCGTTGTCCTCCGCGAACACCACCCGGGCGTCCACCTGGCCCCCGTCGAGGACCGCGGGCAACCAGTAGCGCGCGTCGTCCCACATCGCGTCGTAGGGGACGTCCCGGACCGGCACCCAGCGCGGCTCCAGCTCGTCGCCGCCCGACGGGTCGCCCTGCCAGCGGCGGCACACGAAGACGTCCGAGACCTGGGACCAGGACGGGCGGAACGGGAACCGGTAGTCCAACGTGCCACGGGCCTCCAGGTCGGCCGGGTCGACATGGAGGCCGACCTCCTCCGCCACCTCGCGCACGGCGGTCTCGACCGCCGTCTCGGTGCCCTCACGCTTGCCGCCGGGGCCGACCACACGACCGGTGCCGAGACCCCGTCGCTTCTCGCCGAGCAGCACCTCCGGCCCGTCCGGACCGTCCCGCAGGAGGTACACGACGACGACGGCCGGGTGCTGGGTCTTGCTCTCGTCGCGCTCCGTCATGTGGTCCAGTGTGGCCGATCCGATGACGTACGCTCGTTGCATGGCAGGCGTGCTGTGGGGGCGTCATGGCTGAGTCTCGCAGGACGGGGCGCAGCCTCGAGGTGCTGCGCGCGGAAGCCGCCGAGGAGATCTCGGTCATCGTCGAACACCGGTGTCGGCAGGGCGACGATCCCTGGGACTTCATGCACACGCTGCCGAGCGTCGACGAGCAGGTCGTCCTGATCCTCCGTGCTGAGGCGATGGAGGTCGACGTCCGCATCGGTCAGCGCAGCGCACAGTGGTCGTCGCACCCGGCATCGGGGCAGCGCACTGAGCACGGCGAGGAGTACCACCGCCTCCGGCGCATCGCGCTCCAGCACCCGGAACTCACCGAGGCCGTCTGGAAGCTGATGGACGCGCTGCCCGGTGCGCGCTGAGAACCGCGCTCGCTGACACCCGCGCTCGCTGACACCGGTGCTCGCTGACACCGGTCTGGGGTTGGATGGGGGCATGACAGACACCGTCCTCGCCGTCCTGAACCAGCCCTCCCGAGCCGCAGCGCCGCACGACCCGGAGGCCGACGCGTTCACCTGGGCGAAGCCGCTCGAGGAGCACATCCAGGTGATGGACCTCGGCCTCACCCGGGGCGACGGCGTGTTCGAGACGATCACGGTCATCGACGGCCGTCCGCAAGCCCTCGAGGCGCACCTCGCCCGCTTCGGCCGGTCCGCCGCGAAGCTCGACCTGCCCGAGCCGGACCTGGACGCCTGGCGTCAGGCGATCGAGGCCGCCTGCGCGCGGCTCGACCCGGTGCGCGAGGCCTCCGCCAAGACCGTCCTGACCCGCGGCGTCGAGGGCCTCGGCCGTCCGACCGGCTGGGTCTACGCCGCACCGTCCGCCGACCAGACCCGTGACCGCACCGAGGGCATCGGGGTCGTCACGCTGGACCGCGGCTACCGGCACGACGTCGAACGGACCTCGCCGTGGCTGCTGCAGGGAGCGAAGACGCTGTCCTACGCCATCAACATGGCGGCGCTCCGCGAGGCCGTCCGACGCGGTGCCGACGACGCGCTCTTCATCTCGACCGACGGCTACGTCCTCGAGGGCACCCGCGCCAACCTCATCATGTCCGTCGACGGGCGCTTCGTCACCCCGCGCACCGACATCGGCATCCTCGACGGCACGACGCAGGCCGACGTCTTCCGCTTCGCCGAGCAGGAGGGCATCGAGACCGCCTACGAACTCGTCACCCTGGACGACCTGCGGGCCGCGGACGCGCTGTGGCTGGTGTCGAGCATCCGGCAGGCCGCGCCGATCCACACGGTGAACGGCGTGCCGCAGGAGATGGACCTCGGCATGACCGAGCGGATCAACGACTTCCTGCTGTCGCGCCAAGACTGAACAGGGCAGGGCAGGGCAGGGCCGGGCCGGCCCGGCCCGGACTGATCGAGCCCGAGGTCGGACGGGAGGCGCGGTGCGGGCCCGTACCGCGCCTCCCGTCCGTCATGTGGTCGCGTGTCGACCCGCGTCGTCACCAGCGCGGGGTCGTCACACCCTGTCCGTCGACGTACGCGTAGACCTGCTTGCCCTCGATCCACACCCGCTGCGCGCGGCTGGTGGCGTCGAGCGGGTCGCCGTCCCAGAGGACGAGGTCGGCGTCGAGTCCCTCGGCGATGCGGCCGACCCGGTCACCGAAGCCGAGGATGTCGGCCGGCGCGGAGGTGATCGCCTCGAGCGCGGTCTGTCGGGGCAGCCCGTCGCGGACCGCCATCGTCGCCTGGGTGACGAGCATGTTGATCGGGACGACGGGTGCGTCGGTGGTGATCGCGACCCGGACGCCGGCCGCAGCGATGGTCGTGAGGTTCGGGATGCCGCGATCGCGCAGCTCGACCTTGGAGCGACTGGTGAACAGCGGCCCGTAGATCACCGGGATGCCCTTCTCGGCGAGCAGGCCCGCGATCTTGTGTGCTTCGGTGCCGTGGTTGACGACCAGGCGGTAGCCGAACTCTTCTGCGAGACGGACCGCGGTGGCGATGTCGTCGTGCCGGTGGGTGTGCTGGTCCCAGGCGAGCTCGCCGTCGAGGACGCGGACCAGTGCTTCCTTCGTGAGGTCGCGGGTGAACGGTTCGTCCTTCGCGTGGGCGGCGTCGCGGGCCGCGCGGTAGTCCTGCGCGGCGACGAACGCTTCACGGATCACCTTGGCGACGCCGAGGCGGGTGGAGGGCGTCTGCCCCTTCTCGCCGTAGACGCGCTTCGGGTTCTCACCGAGGGCGCTCTTGATGCTCACGGCGTCCGAGATGAGCTGCTCGTCGATGGTCCGGCCGCCCCAGGTCTTGATCGCGACGGTCTGCCCGCCGATCGGGTTGCCGGAGCCGGGCTTCACGACGATGCTCGTGATGCCACCGGACAGGGCGTCACGGAAGCCCTCGTCGTCGATGTCGACCGCGTCGATGGCCCGGACGGCAGCCATGTTCGGGCCGGTCATCTCGTTCGTGTCGTTGCCCGCCGAACCGTGCGCCTCTTCGTGGATGCCGACGTGGCCGTGCGCCTCGACGAAGCCGGGCAGGAGCCAGGCGCCAGCGGCGTCGACCACGGGCAGGCCGTCGGGTGCCACGACGTCGGGTCCGACCGCCGTGATGCGGCCGTCCTGCACGACGACCGCGCCGCCGTCGAACGGTGCGCCGTCGACGGGGACGACGTGGGCACCGGTGATCACGAACGAGTTGTCAGTCATCCCACAACGCTACCGATGCCGTCGCCGCACGCCACGGGGTTCGTGTACGGAATACAGGTTCTTGGTGCTGCGCGCTCGGTGGTCGGTACTTTCTGTCGGACCCGACGAGCGGAGGCACGATGCACCTTGACGACACCCGGCCCGGCTGGCCTGCGCACCGGACGACGACCCGCCCGTGGCGGAGCAGCGGCCGCCCGCCACGAGCCGACCGGATGGTCCGCTCGGTCCGCTGCTCCCTGCCGCCGCGGATCGCGGACCGCACCTGGACCCCGTCCTCGGACACCGCCGGCCTGGTGTCGCGGGTCGCCGATCGGCTCGCCGACCTCGACCGGCGTCTGGGCGACCGCACCGCGACGTTCGACCTGCTGCTCGCCCGGACCGAGGCCGTCTCGTCCTCCCGGATCGAGGACGAGCACGCGACGCTCGACGACTACGCCCGCGCCCTCGTCGGCATCCGCGCGAACGGCAGCGCCACCGCGATGGTCGGCGCGACCGCGGCGCTGCGGGCGATGATCGACGACGCCGAGCAGGGCGGCATCACCGAACGCTCGGTGCTCGACGCGCACGCGGTGCTGATGCGGGACGACCCGGTCGACGGTCCGGAGGCCGGGCGCTGGCGGCAGGTGCAGAACTGGATCGGTGGCGGCGCGTCACCGCGGGACGCCGCCTACGTCCCGCCACCGGCCGACGACGTCCCCGACGCCATGGACGACCTGTTCGCGTTCCTGGATCGCGACGACCTCGACCCGGTCGTGCAGGCGGCGATCGCGCACGCCCAGTTCGAGTCGGTGCACCCGTTCACCGACGGCAACGGGCGGGTCGGCCGGGCGTTGGTCAACGCGGTGCTCCGCCGGCGCGGACTGACCTCCTCGCTCGTGGTCCCGGTCGCGGCGGCGCTCGTGGCGGACCGGGCCGGGTACTTCGCCGAACTCGTCCGCTACCGGGACGGGCACGTCGACGGCGTGGTGCGCCTGGTCGCCGCGGCGATCGGCACCGTGTGCGACGAGGTCGAGTACGCGGCCCTCCGGCTGGACGAGCTCGAGCGGGACCGTGCCGCAGTGCACCACTCGGGTCCCGGGTCCCGTGTGGCTCACGACTCGACGGTGCTGCGCGTCCTGCTCGCCGACCCGGTGCTGACCGAAGCGGCCATCACCGCCGCGCTGCCACCGGACCTGCCGTGGACGGACGCGGTCATCGACGAGCTGGTCGACGCGGGCGTCCTGCGCCCCGTGACCGAGCGGCGACGCGACCGGGCGTGGGTGGCGTCGGATGTGCTGGCGGAACTCGATGCGCTGGCGGAGCGCATCCGGGCGGCGGCGGTGCCGACACCGGGGCAGGCCGGACCGAGGCAGGCCGGACCGAGGCAGGTCGGACCGGCAGCCGCTGTCCCGGAGCCGGGTCGGGCCTCCATCCTGAGCGCATAGGGTGGGCCGGTGACCAGCGAGCACGACGTGACCACCCCGCCGACCGCCGCCAAGCGGCCTCGTACGCGGACCCACCACGGCATCGACTTCGTCGACGACTACGAGTGGCTGCGCGACAAGGAGTCCCCGGACACCATCGCGTACCTCGAAGCCGAGAACCGGTACACCGAGACGCAGACCGAGCACCTCGGCGCCCTCCGTGAGCGGCTCTTCGACGAGGTCAAGACCCGCGTGCAGGAGACCGACCTCTCGGTCCCCGTGCGCATGGGCCAGTGGTGGTACTTCACCCGGACCAGCGAGGGCAGCCAGTACGGCGTGCAGTGCCGCGCCCCGATCAGCGGGCCGGACGACTGGACCCCGCCGTCGCTCGAGGCGGACACTGCGGGATCGGACACCGCCGGGGCGGGGGCTCCGGGATCGGCGAGCGCCGGCACCCTGCCCGGCGAAGAGGTCGTCCTGGACGGCAACGCCCTGGCCGAGGGGCACGACTTCTTCTCGCTCGGCACCTACGACATCAGCGACGACGGTCGTCGGCTGGTCTACGGCGTCGACGTCGAGGGCGACGAGCGCTACACCCTGGCCGTCCGTGACCTCGAGACCGGGCAGGACCTCGGCGACACGATCCCGAACACCGGGGCCGGCGCCACGTTCGACCCCTCGGGCCGCTACGTGTTCTACCCGACCGTCGACGACTCCTGGCGTCCGGACCGCATCTGGCGCCACACCGTCGGCACCTCGGCGGACGCCGACGTCGTGGTGTTCGAGGAGCCCGACGACCGCTACTGGGTCGGCGTGGGTGTGACCCGCTCGTCGCAGTACATCGTCATCGAGCTCGGGTCGAAGATCACCTCCGAGGCGCTCGTCCTCGACGCGTCCGACCCGACCGGTGAGTTCCGCGTCGTGTGGCCCCGTCGCGACGGCGTCGAGTACGAGATCGAACACGCCATCGTCGGCGGCAGCGACCGGCTGCTCGTCCTGCATAACGACGGCGCCGAGAACTTCGAGCTGGTGGACGTCCCCGCCGACGAGCCGACGTCCGAGTCCGACCGCCGTGTCGTCGTCGCGCACCACCCCGAACGACGCATCGAGTCGGTGGACGCCTTCGCCGGGCACCTGGCGCTCGAGTACCGGTCCGAGGCACTCCCCCGGATCGCGATCATCCCGATCGAGGGCGACGGCTACGGCGACGCCCACGAGGTCCCCTTCGACGAGGCACTGTTCTCGGCCGGCCTCGGCGGCAACCCCGAGTGGGACCAGCCGACGCTCCGGCTCGGCTACACGTCCTTCGTGACCCCGTCCGAGGTGAGCGACCTGGACCTGGCGACCGGTGCGGTCACGGTGCTCAAGCGGCAGCCGGTGCTGGGCGGCTACGACCCGGCCGACTACGTGCAGGAGCGCGACTGGGCGACGGCGTCCGACGGCACACGGATCCCGATCTCCCTCGTGTGGCGCCGTGACGCCGTCGACGCAGACGCCCCGGCCCCGCTGCACCTGTACGGGTACGGCTCGTACGAGCACTCGATCGACCCGGGCTTCAGCGTGATGCGTCTGTCGATGCTCGACCGCGGTGTCGTCTTCGCCGTCGCCCACGTCCGCGGTGGTGGCGAACTGGGCCGTCACTGGTACGAGGACGGCAAGACCCTGACGAAGAAGAACACCTTCACCGACTTCGTCGCGGTCGCCGAGCACCTCATCGACAGCGGTCGGACGACACCCGAGCGTCTCGTGGCCGAGGGCGGCAGCGCCGGCGGTCTGTTGATGGGCGCCGTCGCGAACCTGGCGCCCGAGCGATTCGCGGGCATCCTGGCCGCGGTGCCGTTCGTCGACGCGCTGACGAGCATCCTCGACCCGGACCTGCCGCTGACCGTCATCGAGTGGGACGAGTGGGGCGACCCGCTGCACGACCCCGAGGTCTACCGGTACATGAGCGAGTACACCCCGTACGAGAACGTCCGCGACGACGTGCAGTACCCGCGCATCCTCGCCGTGACCTCGATCAACGACACCCGCGTGCTGTACGTCGAGCCGGCGAAGTGGACCGCGAAGCTGCGGGAGGTCGGCGCCCCGGTGCTCCTGAAGACCGAGATGTCCGCCGGACACGGTGGCGTCAGCGGTCGGTACGACTCGTGGAAGGAGCGTGCGTCCGAGCTGGCGTGGCTGCTCGACGTGCTCGGCCTGGCCGACGTCTCCCCCGCGGCGGCGAGCGCGGACCCGATCGCGGCCGGCTGACAGGCCGGCTGACAGGCCGGCTGACAGGCCGGCTGACAGGCCGGCTGACAGGCAGCAGGCCTCACGACGACGGCGCGCACCCTGCTCGGGTGCGCGCCGTCGTCGTGTGCGGATGGACAGACCGTCACACGCGGTTGAGCGCGTGCACCGCCTCGTCGTAGGACTCCTCGGCCACGCGGACCCGGTCGCCGGCCAGGACGCCGTACCCGAACGTGCCCTCTCCGGCGCGCTCGGCGATGCCGGCCTGCACGCGGAGCTGCTCGAGCGCGTGCAGCGACCGGACCCGCTCAGTCAGCACGTCGGCCGCGGTGCCGATCCGCTTCCAGAGCGCGTGCGGGAACGCGTCGTCGCCGAGGACGTCCATCGCCATCCGGGCCCGGAGCGTGGCGTGCCAGGCGCGCTGGGTGGCCTCGCGGTCACCGGCCTCGTCGGCGGGGTCGTCTCCGACCGCTTCGCGGACGAGGTCGCGGACGCGCGGCTTCTCGATCGCCGAGACGTCCTGGGCGACGCGCTTCGGGTCGCGGAGTGCCCACTCGGTCGGTCGGGGGCGTTCGACGGCGTCGTCGAGGGCGTCGAGCAGTTCGAGGAACGACTCCTCGTGCAGGGACAGCACGACTTCGCGGGTGGCGTCGTCGCGGCGCTGGCGCGTGGAGGCCAGGATCCGCTCGCGGGTGATCGAGTCGATGAGTGCTTCCTGCGCCGGGCTGGAGGCACGCGGCAACCGGTCGACGAGGTACTCCGCCAGGGCGGCTCGTGCCGTCACGGCCGCGAGCGCATCGGCCGCAGCGGCGGCACGGTCCATCTCGTCGCCGTCTGCGAACGCCGGCCGGTACGAGCCGAGGACCGCGGCGATGCCGAGGGCGGTCTCAGCCACCTCGGACAGGTCGGTCGGAGCGCCGGACCGGAGTCCGGCCTCCAGGCGGAGCAGCGTGCCCCGCAGTTTCCGCAACCGCTTGGTGAGTGCGCGGGCCGCGGTGCCCTTGTGCGGCTTCTCCTCGGTCTGGAGGCGCGGTGCCGGTGCCCCCGCCAGCCCACGTGCCAGCTTGGACGCGACTGCGGCGGGGCCGGCGCCGACGGCGGCGAACCGACCGTCCAGGGCGGCGAAGAGCTCGTGCGCGATCTGCGGGTCGACGCCCTCGACGGCTTCGACCTCGACCTCCCGCCACGTGGTCGGGTGGGCCGGCGCGTCGTCGTCGAGGCGTTCGGCGACGACCTGGTCGTCGGCGAGTTCGCCGACCTGGTCACCGTCCTCGTCGAGCAGGCGGGTGACGGTGCGGGTGGTGGTGATCCGGACGACGGGGTGCAGTCCGCGGCCACGCCGTTCGGTGAAGAGTGCGGCGAGGACCTCGCCGGGCACGGTGTCCGGGTCCTCGGTGAGCGGGAAGTGCTCTTCGTGGCGGACGGTGTCGGACTCGGCGCGCTTGATGTGCCAGCCGGCGTCTTGTCCGCCGGTGCGCCGACGGACGGTGACGTGGGCGGCGACCAGGTCGTACCGCTGGGTGTCCCAGTAGGTGGCGTCGAGCTCGAACGGCTCCTGGGTGTCGGTCTGCATGATGCCGCCGGCGCCGACCAGGTCGGGCAGCGCCGCGTCGGCGGACAGGTCGTAGGTGCGCTCGATCTCGAGGTGCGTGTCGCTCACACGGTCTTGTCTACCAGGGTGGGGGCGTGGTCCTCGCCACGGGTGCGCCGGCGGAGGGGCGAGGTCGTCCAGGCGAGCAGTCCGGCGACGACGACGGAGAGCGCCGGCAGGGCCAGGAGGCACGGGACGAGTCGGGCGGGGACGAGCGGCCAGAGCACCCCGGCCGCGTCCACGGCGGCCGCTCCGAACGGGAGCAGCACGAGCAGCCAGGCACGCCCCGGAGCGTCGATGGCGACGAGCCAGCCGGCGAGTGCCACGAGGAGCGGCGCGACCGTCGGCAGGATGCTCACCGGCCACCCGGACGGCGGTCCGACGAACGGCGCGACGACCGCCCCGACGGCTGCGGCAGCGACGAGGACCGCACCGAGGCGCCGACGGCGGGAAGCGGCGCCGGGCAGGAGCAGGATCGCCGCGCTGATCGCAGCACCGGGCACCAGGTCGAGCAGCAGCCAGACACCGCCGACGCCGATCATGCGGTCGACGGCGCTCTCGTACCCGGAGTTGGGCTGCAGGATCAGCCACGGTCCCGCCATCAGGACGGACAGGACGGCCACCGTGACCAGCAGCGGGACGGTCCGGATGGTGTGCGGTGCGGTGGGTGCGGCGAACGGTGTGGTGGTCATGGTGTGTCCCCAGCTGGTGCGCCGAACCCCTCGGCGGTGGAACAGTGCGGTGGTCAGGGCCCCGAAGGCCAGGGCGGTCGGCGAGAGCCCCACCTCGGCGGCGTCGCGGAGGTCGGCGTGCCACTGCTCGCGGCGGACCGTCCGGTGTTCGGCCGGCGAGACGGCGACCGCGGTGTCGACGAGGACACGGCTGAGGGCGCTCACGAGGTCGCCGGCCGGGTGCTCGGACGGGTGGCGGGACGGGAGGCGCTGGCCTCGGCCGCGCGTCGGGCGGCGACCAGGTCGGTCGCGGCCTGCTGCCCGTCGGCGGTGAACTCGTAGAGGCGGCGACGCGGGCCGGGCCGATCGGCGTCGTCGTCCCAGTCTGAGGTGATCCACCCCTGCCGCTCGAGTCGTTCGAGGATCGGGTAGACGGTGCCGGACGGGCGACCGAGCTCCTTGATGAGCCGCAGTCCCCAGGCCGGCCCCTCGGCGGCGAGGAGGGCGGCGAGGACGTCGAGCGTGGGTGCGGTGACGCGGACCAACGGTTCCATGTCATGAACCTACCTATGTAGGACTAGCCGGTCAAGCGCCTCCCGGGAACCGGGGTTACCGTGAGCACATGAGCGAGACGATCACCCGTGACGCGTTCGTGCCCGAGGCCGGCGGCGTCACCATGTTCACGACCACCTGGTGCGGCTACTGCGCCCGGCTGAAGAACCAGATGACCAAGGCGGGCGTGCCCTTCCGCGAGGTCGACATCGAGAACACCCCCGGTACGGCTGAACTCGTCGCCGAGGTCAACGGCGGCAACCAGACCGTGCCGACGCTGGTGTTCCCGGACGGCAGCACGGCGACGAACCCGTCGCTCGCCGAGGTGCAGTCCCGCGTCTGACCCGCCGCGGCCGGCGCCCGCGACCCCGGCGCCAGCCGGACCCGCGGCAGCCCCGGCGTCAGCCGGACCCGCACGACAGGAACCCGCTCGAACCACGGTCTCCCGTGGTTCGAGCGGGTTCCTGTTGTGCGCAGCCGAACGGCGCCAGCCGGCCGCCCGCGCCGAACGGCGCCAGCCCGCCGGCCGGCCGCTACCGCGACAGCGCGTCGAGCAGCAGCGCCGCCATCGCGTCGAGCTGGATGTCGCCGGAGTCGACGACCTCTTCATCCGAGCCGTCGAGCGCGCGCGCGGCCAGCCCGGCCTTCGAGTCGATGAGCTCCGCGATCTTGGTGTCGATCGTCTGCGCGGCGATGATCCGCCATGCGGTGACGGGCTCTTCCTGACCGATGCGGTGTACGCGGTCGATCGCCTGCGTCTGCTCGGCGCTCGTCCACGACAGTTCGGCGAGGACGACGTTGGAGGCGACCTGCAGGTTCAGCCCGACGCCGGCCGCGGTCAGCGAGCAGACGATGACGGCGACGTCCGGGTCGTTCACGAACGAGTCGATCTCGGCCGTGCGCTGCGCCGGGGTCTGGTCGCCACGGATCGTCGCGGTGCGGAGGTGCCGGCGGGCGAAGACCTCTTCCGCCTGGTCCATCACGTCGAGGTGCTTCGCGAAGAACACGACCTTGCCGACGTTCGAGGCGAGCTGCGCCGCGTAGTCCGCCGCGAGCTGCGCCTTGGCACGGCCGATGCGACGCACCATCGAGAACACGTTCTCGCCGGTGGACGAGGCGTCCTGGTCCTCGAGCTCCCAGCGGGCGACCTGGCGGACGAGCTTCTCGTCGATGCCCTCGACCGGTGCCTGGCCGGTGCGCGCGGCGAGCGCCTGGTGGTACCGCTTGACGAGCTTCGCGGTGAGCTCGCGCTCGGCGTCGCGGATGGAGCGGCCCTCGTCGCCGTCGAGCTCGACCGGGATGTCGGCGATCCGGCGTGCCGGAATGTCCGCGGCCACGTCGACCTTGCGGCGCCGGACGATGCCGAGGTCGATCACGGCCTTCCGTGCCTCGCTGAAGAAGCCCTGGTCGGCCGGGGTCAGCCCGATCTCCTCGAGCTCGTTCATGAGCTGCGCGCGGGGCTTCTTGTCGTCGATCCAGCCGAGGAACTCCCAGATGGTGCGGAAGTCCTCGACCGAGTTGATGAGCGGCGTACCGGTCAGGGCCATGAGCAGCGGGTTCGCGGTGCGCTCGCGGATCTTCTCGGCGAGCTGCAGCACGAACTTCGACCGCTGCGAGTCCTTGTTCTTGATGAAGTGCGCCTCGTCGACGACCATGCCCTTGAACCCGAAGGACCCGAGCCAGCCGACGTGCCGGTCCAGGATCTCGTAGTTCACGATGATGATGTCGGCGAACCCGTCGAGGTCCTGGCCGTCGCCGTGGATGACCGTGGCGCGGTGGTTCGGGACCCAGCGCTCGGCCTCCCGTGCCCAGTTCGTCTTGACGACGTTCGGCACGACGACGAGCAGCGGGAAGGCCTTGGCAGCATCGGCGGCGATCAGCGACTGCGCGGTCTTGCCGAGGCCCGGCTCGTCGGCGAGCAGGAAGGTGCGGTGCCCCTGTGCTGCCGAGGTGACGAGTTCCGCCTGGTGCTTCATCAGCGAGGCACCGGCCGGGGTCTGCAGCGTCGTCGGCTCGGGCAGCGGCATCGAGGCCGCTCCCCCGCCGGCGCCGTACTCGAAGGACTTGAAGAGCGGACCGAAGAGCTCCCAGTTCGCCAGGCGGCGCGGGTGCGCGACGGGCTGGTCGGCGAGCGCGAAGTCCGGCGGCAGGAACGGGTTGGCGAGCTGACGACGCACGACCGACTGGGGCACGACGGACCGCTCGGGGGCCTCGACCGCGGCGGTGGGCTCGGCCGCGATGACCAGGTCCTCCGGCTGCAGTTCGAGACCGGCGTCGATCATCATGTCGCGCTTCACGGTGCGGGTCGCCTCGGAGACCTGTGCCTCTTCGGTGAGGAGCTGGATGACGCTGGTGTCCCGCGCCGCGGTCTTCGCGAGGATCGTCGCGACACCGTCCAGGCGCTTCAGCTGCTCCGCACGCTGCGAGTCGGTGAGCGTGGCGTCCGCCTTGACGCGGGCACGCTCCTCGCGCATGAGCAGGGCGACCGCCTGGAACTTCGTGCGGTTCGTCGCCTTGAGGGGGCCGCGCTGTGCTGCGGCTTCGACCTCACGAACGGCACGGGCGAGGACGGGGATGAGGCCGTCGTTGTCGAGCGGCCGGGTCCGGCGCGCAGCCGTCCGCGTGCCACCGGCAGCGCGACGGGTACCTGATCGAGCCAAGGCTCCTCCTGTTCCGCCCTCGTCGGGGCGAGCCACCCGGTACGGGCGGAAGTCGTTGTGGTGCGGCTGCCGCGTGTCGTGGCCGTCGCACCGGTGTCCACCACGGGCCGCCGTGGCCCGCAGCACGCCGGATCGATCCGACAGGCCGCATCGCGGGCCCAGGTGCGGGCCGGTGGTCGATGTGACGGTCTGCGCGGGAGTCCGGCGGCGTCTCACGCACGCCCCCATCCCGGAGGAGGTCCCCCGGAGAACGTCCTGGAGGTCTGACCTGCCAGGCGACGCGGCTGCGGCCCGCACCGGCCAGCGACCGGTCGTCGTGGCAGGGATCGCCGCGACATGCGAGCACGCCGTGCGTGCGCGGTCAGTTTACTCCCCAGCCCCCGACGGAGGCGACTCTCCGCACCCCGCGCGTGGCGGGCCTCCCGGCCGGGACACGGCGCGACCGGCACGACGGCGGCGCGGACCGTGGCGGAGGTGCGGTACGGACCGGGTCAGACGTGCGGTACGGACCGGGTCAGACGTGCGGCACGGACCGGGTCAGACGTGCGGTACGGACCGCGTCAGACGTGCGGTACGGACCGCGTCAGACGTGCGGTGCGGACCGCGGCCGGCCGGCACCGGACGGGAGGCTCGGGGCCGGTTCCGCCAGGGCGGCTCGCGTCGCCGCGAGCAGCTGTTCCGCCGTCGCGATCCCGTTCGCCGACCCGGTGGTCGCCTGCCCACCCGCGTGCGCGAGGAGCTGCGCGCCGATCGCCGGACCGAGACGCTCGGCCTCCTGCGGGTTCCGGGCTGCCCAGTCGCGCGCGACCGCGTCCGCGAGGCGCTCGGCGGCGGCCCCGCGGTCGACGTCGCCACGGGAGCGGTGCCACAGCCCGGTCACGACGAGGTGCGCGACGACCGCACCGACGTCGCGGACCGGGTAGCCCCACCCGGCGGTGTCGATGTCGAGCAGACCCGAGATGCGCCACGGCTCGTCTTCGTCGACGAACACCTGCTCGAGGTGCAGGTCGCCGTGCACCACCTGCTTCTGTGCCGCGTTCCAGCCGATCGACCGACGTCCGATCGCGTCGTACAGGCGGTCGATCTCCCCGGCGTCGCCGGGCAGCGCGGTCGTCAGGGTCCGGCGGTGCCAGTCCGCGTGGTCCATCGCGTCGGCTCGGGCCTGCTGCGTCATCGGCACCGCGGCGATGCGACCGGTGAGTGCCGCCAGCGACGCCACGAAGCGCGGGTCGTCGGCGATCTCGGTGATCCGGCTGCCGGCCGGCACACCCCGGACGAGTTCGAGGACGAGCAGCCCGTCCCCACGACTCGACAGCACGCGGGGCACCGGCAGACCGGCCGCGGCGAACTGCTCGTGCGTCCGGACGATCGGGGCGACCCGGTGCGGGCGGACGATCTTGATGAAGAGGGTGCGCTCCGGCGCGTCGACACGGACCACGGCGCGCTTGCCGGGTCGGTACGCGGCCACCGTCAGGGTCGGGTCCGTCACCGGCATGCCGAGGGTGGTCAGCAGTTCCGCGACGGCGTCCCGGTACGTCACCTGCGGCAGGACCGGGAGGCCCGGGTCGTTCGGGTAGGCCCACACCGACACCGGCTCCCCCGACGCGGGATCGGTGACGATGGCGCTGTTCTGGTCGTGGGTGCCGCCCGTGTCGACGTACGTCAGGACCGTGGCGCGCTGGCCGTTCCGGTCGACGGTGTCCACCTCGTAGCCGTAGAGGTAGCCGTTGCCCGACGGTTCGACCGAGTGCGCGCGGGCAGCGACGACGCTCGTCCCCGACCCGGCGAAGGCCTCGGGGATGACGCGCTCATGGTTCGGCCACACGGCGACAGTCAACCGTGTGTGCGCGGATTCGTGGCGTAGTCGGTCGGCTCGGCGTGCGGGTCCTGGCTAGCGTGGAGGGGTGAACCCGGTCAGGCGCCTCCGCAGCTCCAGCCGCACCCCCTTCCTGCAGGTCGTGAAGACCGCGGTGGCGGTGGTCGCGGCGGTGCTGCTCTGCGAACTGCTGATCCGGGGACCGTTCCCGACGTTCGCCGCCATCGCCGCCCTGCTCGTCGTGCAGCCGAGCATCAACCAGTCGTTCGTGAAGGGCCTGGAGCGCAGTGCCGGGGTCCTGCTCGGCGTGGTCCTGGCGACCGGGGTGCACCTGCTGCTCGGTGACGCGGTGTGGATCGTGCTGCTCGTCGTCGTCCTGGCGATCCTGCTGGCCTGGGCCCTGCGCCTCACGCCGACGTCGGCCACCCAGGTCGGCATCAGCGGGATGCTCGTGCTCACCGCCGGCGTCGTCACGCCGAACTACTCGGCCGACCGGATCCTCGAGACCGTGATCGGAGCCGTGGTCGCCCTCGTCGTGAACGCCGTCATCGTGCCGCCGGTGCTGCTCGAACCCGCACATCTGACCGTCGCCCGCCTGGCCCGCGACACCGCGGCGGCGTTCGAGCGCATCGCCGTCGGACTCACCGAGGGGTGGGACCACGAGCAGTGGCACGCGGCGCTGCTGCAGGCCCGGGCGCTCCGGCAGCAGCACGCCCGGACGGAGGCAGCACTCACCTCCGCCCGGGACTCGCTCGCCATGAACCCCCGCGGCGGACGGCACCGGACGATCCTCGAGCGGGACGTCGCCGTCGCCGAACACCTGCGCGTCCTCGTCACCCGCGTCACCGGCATGACCCGCGCCGTCCGGGACAACACCGCGCCGGACCTCCGGGACGACCCGATGGTCGGTCGGATCGCCACCGAGGTCGCCCGCATCGGCTCGGACGTCCGCCGCCTCGGGGCCCAGGTCGAGTCCACACGGTTGACGCCGGGCGAGCTCGCCGAGGGTCCGGAGGAGACCGCGGTCGAGCACGCACTGACGGCGCCGCTCGCGGTCGTCCGGCCGAACTCGCGGCACTGGGTGCTCATCGGGGCGCTGCTCGAGGACGTCCGACGCGTACGCGAGGAACTGCTCGGCGAGGACGACTGAGCGGTCCGAGCCGCGGAACGAGCCAGACCGGTTCGACGGTTCAGCGGACCGGTTCGTCCATGCCACACGCTGCCTGGCGTGCCGTCTCGAGGACGTCCGCCCACACCCCGGCGGCCGGCCAAGACGGGTCGGAGCCGGCCACGTCGAGGTCGGCAAACCGGCGGATCTCGGCGACCACCGCCTCCCGGCCAGCGGTCCGCGCAGCGCGCCCCGCTGCGTCCGGCACGGCGGTGTGCAGATCGGCGACGACGCGGTCGCGATGTGGTCCGTCGAGCGAGCCGAGGCCGACGACGCCCTTCCAGGCGGAGTCGAGTTCGGCGCGCAAGCGGACGATCTCCGGATGGTCCGGGTCGTGCATGGTGCCCCCAAGTACAGGACGGTCTGTCGGGTACAGCGTCCGGGCCGGAGCATAGCAACGCGATGCGATCGGCCAGTACCGACGGGTCTCGACCTGTCCACAGGGCGCAGCCGGAGCCCAGATCTGCTGTGACGGTGTTCAGGCCTCGCGGGTACCGATCCGCCCGCCGGAGCCGGTTCGGTGCCACGATGGGTCGCAGGAGGTCCAGATGCGCTTGTTGGTGGTCGAGGACGATGACGAGATGCGCGCGCTCATGGAGCGCGGGCTCGCGGCAGAGGGGTACCGCGTCACCGCGGTCGAGAACGGCGTCGAGGCGCTGATCGCCCTCGGTGAGCAGGCGTACGACATCGCCGTGGTCGACGTGATGATGCCCGGCATGTCCGGGTTCGAACTCGCACGACGTGTCCGCGAGCGAGAGGACCCGGTCCGGATCCTGCTCGTCACCGCACGCGACGCCGTCGACGACCGGGTCTTCGGGCTCGACGCCGGCGCCGACGACTACCTCACCAAGCCGTTCGCGTTCGCCGAACTGACCGCCCGGCTCCGTGCCCTCGGCCGTCGCGAGCCGGTCGGTGCCCCCCGCACCATCGAGGTCGGCGACGTCTCCATCGACTCCGAAGCCCGCCGCGTGTCCATCAAGGGCCAGCGGGTCGCGATGAGCCCCACCGAGTTCGCGCTGCTCCGGCTGCTCGCCCGCTCGGTCGGCACCGTCGTGGACCGGCCGAAGATCCTCGAAGAGGTCTGGGACGGCTCGCAGCACGTCGACCCGAACGTCGTCGAGCAGTACATCTCGTACCTGCGCAAGAAGCTCGTCGCGCAGGAGGCCACCGTCGCCATCAGCACGGTCCGGGGTCGCGGCTACCGGCTCGACCTGATCGGCGCGTGACGACCGCGTGACGCGGTCGGACGCGGCAGCACCCGCGCGGCCGCCCCGGTGGACCGTGGGCGCGCTGTCGCTGCGCCTCCGCATCACCATCGGGTCGACGGTCATCGCCGCCGTCGTCATCGCGCTGCTCGTGCTCGTGATGCGGCTGCAGGTCGTCAGCGTCGTCGCGCGCGCCACCGAGACACTGCTCGACGCCGACACCGACCCGTACGTCGCAACGCTCGAGGTCGACAGCGACCCGAACCTCTCGCCGCCCGGCAACGCCCAGTTCGTCGCCGTGGTCTCGCCGACGGGTGACATCACCCTGTCGTCGATGCCCGGCCGTCTCGAACAGGCACTCGGCAGCCTGCGCACCACCCCCGCCGGCACCTCGGTCATCGACGTCGGCGACTCCGAGTACCGCGTCGTCATCGAGCACCCCGTCAACCAGGCCGGCCGCTGGACCGTGGTCGCCGCCCGCAACTCCCAGGCCGAGGCGATCGTCGTCGACGACCTCACCACGACGCTGTCCGTCACCGGACTGGCGATCCTGGTGGCCTTCGGTGTCGCGTCCTGGGTGCTCGCGACCACCGCGCTGCGCCCCGTCACCCGGATGCGTCGCGAGGCCGAACGGCTCTCCGTCGCCCCGGAACGCGCCGAGCTGCCGGTCGGCCCCGCCCAGGACGAACTGGCGTCCCTCGCCACGACCCTGAACGCCTTCCTCGCCCGCACCCGCCAGGCCACCGAGCGGGAACGACAGATGGTGTCCGACGCCAGCCACGAGCTGCGCACCCCGCTCGCGATCCTCACCACCCAGCTCGACCTGGCCTCGCTCGACGGGGACGACGCCCAGGCCCTCGCCGCCCACATCGAGCGGGCGAAGAACAGCGTCGCCCGGCTCTCGAGGCTCGCCAACGACCTGCTCACCCTGTCCCGCATCGAGGAGTCGGAACGCCGATCGGCCGACGGCGCCACGGAGACGGCCACCGCGTGGTCGGACCTCGGCGACGAGGTGATGGCCGCCGTCGACCGCGTCCGGCTCATCGCGAGCGCCAAGGACGTCACCGTCGACTTCGAGCTCGACCCACCCGTCGCGGTCGGTGGCTCGGGCCCGGGCATCGGCGGCGGCACGGTGGAACCGCGGTACCGGCTCGACACCGGCGGGATGGCACAGCTCGTCACGAACACCGCCGGCAACGCCGTCGCCGCGCTCCCCCGCGGCGGCAGCGTCGTCGTCACCTGGCGGACCACCCCCGGCGAGGGCGTCCTGCAGATCACCGACGACGGCCCCGGTGTCCCCGAGTCGTTCGTCCCCGTCGCGTTCGACCGCTTCACCCGGCCGGACGAGGCCCGCACGTCTCGTCGCGACCCGGACGCCGCGCCCGGCATCCCGATGCCGGGCGGCTCCGGCCTCGGACTCGCGATCGTCCGGGCCGTCGCCGAACGGGCGGGAGGCTCGGCCACCCTCCGCAACGTCCCCGCCGGCGGCCTCGAGGTCACCATCCGTGTCCCGGAGGTGCGGACCGCACCGAGCCCGGCACGCTGACACGCGTCGGCGAACCGGGTCGCTGGGCGGCTGGTCACTGGAAGGCTGGTCATTGGAAGTCCCTGGACCGAGTCCGGACCGCGAGGGGCAGGTGCTCGATCCGGTCCGCCACCAGGTTCACCACGCCGTCCGGTGAGCGTTCGAGGATCCCCCGCACGACGACCGCCGGCGACTCACGCGCCACTCGCCGGTACTTCCCCCAGACGCCGACGCTGCAGATGACGTTCACCAGTCCGGACTCGTCCTCGACGTTGAGGAAGGTGATCCCCGACGCCGTCGCCGGACGCTGCCGGTGGGTGACGATGCCGCCGACCTCGACCCGTCGGCCGGTCTCCGCCGTCCGGGTGTCCTCGACGCTGAGCACCCCGCGGTCCGACAGTCGCTGCCGGAGGTGTCCCATCGGGTGGTCGTCGGTCGACATCCCCGTCGACCACATGTCCGCGATCAGGACGTCCCCACTCGTCATCTGCCCGAACAACGGCGGCTGCACGACGACCTGGGTGTCCGGCAGCTGGTCGGCCCGCTCCGCCGCAGCCTGCGCCGCGGACCACATGCCGGCACGACGGTCGATGCCCAGGGACTCGAACGCGTCGGCGGCGGCGAGGGCCTCGAGCTGCGCCGTCGTCAGACCCACCCGTCGTGCCAGGTCGGACATGTCGGTGAAGGGGCCATTCGCCCGCCGTTCGGCCACGATGCGCTCGGCACTGCGTCGGCCGAGCGAAGCGACCTCGGCCAGCCCGAGCCGCACGGCGAACGCGCCGTCCCGACGGTGGGCGGCGGTGTCGTCCGCGGCGTCCCGGTCGAAGGGCAGCACCGGCGGCTGCTCCGACGCCAGGCACGCGTCCCCCAGCCCGCCGGGAGCATGACCGGCAGGGCCGCCGGGCCGGTCCTGGTCCTCGACGGGTTCGAGGCTGGCGTCGACCTCGGACCGCAGGATGTCCGGCCGCAGCACACTGACGCCGTGCCGCCGGGCATCGGCGACGAGGGTCTGGGGTGAGTAGAAGCCCATCGGCTGCGCCCGGAGCAGTGCCGCCAGGAAGGCTCCCGGGTAGTGCAGGCGCATCCACGCACTGGCGTAGACGATGAGCGCGAAGCTGATCGAGTGGCTCTCCGCGAAGCCGAAGTTCGCGAACGCCTGGATCTTGGCGTAGATGGTGTCGGCGTCCTCGCCGTGGATGCCGTTCTCCGCCATCCCCCGGTAGAGCTTGTCCCGCAGCCGGTCGATCTTCTCGAGGCCGCGCTTGGACCCCATCGCCCGGCGGAGCAGGTCGGCGTCGTCCCCGGAGCAGTTGCCGACCGCGATCGCCATCTGCATGAGCTGCTCCTGGAACAGCGGCACCCCGAGCGTCCGCTCCAGCACCGGTTCGAGTGCCGGGTGCAGGTACGTCACCGGTTCCTCGCCGGTCCGACGCCGGATGTACGGGTGGACCGCGCCACCCTGGATCGGCCCGGGACGGACCAGGGCCACCTCGATGACCAGGTCGTAGAAGCGTCGGGGCAGCAGCCGTGGCAGCGTGCCCATCTGGGCGCGGGACTCCACCTGGAACACCCCGATGGTGTCCGCACGGCAGAGCTGGTCGTAGACGCCCTGCTCTTCCTTCGGGATGGAGTGCATGTCCCACCGCTCCCCGCAGTGGTCCGCCGCCAGGTCGAACGAGTACTGCAGCGCGGCGAGCATGCCGAGCCCGAGCATGTCGAACTTCACGAGCCCCATGTAGGCGCAGTCGTCCTTGTCCCACTGCAGGACGGTCCGGCCGTCCATCCGGGCGTGCTCGATCGGCACGACCTCGCCCACCGGCCGGTCGGTCAGGACCATGCCGCCCGAGTGGATGCCGAGGTGCCGCGGGAACCCGAGCACCTGTTGGGCCAGGTCGACCACGGGCTGCGGGATGTCGTGGTCCTGGCTCTCGGTGACCGAGCCCCACCGCTCGACCTGCTTCGACCAGGCGTCCTGCTGCCCGGGGCTGTGGCCGAGTGCCTTCGCCATGTCCCGCACGGCACCCTTCGGCCGGTAGGTGATGACGTTGGCGACCTGTGCGGCGTTGAACCGGCCGTACTTGTCGTAGACGTACTGGATCACCTCTTCACGCCGGTCGGAGTCGAAGTCCACGTCGATGTCGGGTTCCTCGTCGCGCATCGACGACAGGAACCGTTCGAACGGCAGGCCGTACCGGATCGAGTCGACGGCGGTGATCTCGAGCAGGAAGCAGACCGCCGAGTTCGCCGCCGACCCGCGCCCCTGGCAGAGGATCCCCCGGCTGCGGGCGAACTGCACCATGTCGCGGACGATGAGGAAGTACCCGGGGAAGCCCTTGTCCTCGATGACGGACAGTTCGCGTTCGATGCGCTCCCGTTTGTGCGCGTCGACCCCGTCGGCGTCACCCGGGTAGAACCGGCGGGCCCCACGCCAGGTGAGGTCGCGCAGCCAGCTCATCGGGGTGTGCCCGTCCGGCACGTCGAGGTCGGGCAGACCGGGCTTCGCCGTCCGCAGTGCGAACCCGAGCTCGTCGGCGAGTTCCACGCTCCGCTCGACCGCACCCGGCCACCGCGCGAACCGCCGCGCCATCTCGGCACCGGAGCGCAGGTGCGCGGTGTCGGCGGCGGGCAACCACCCGTCGATCTCGTCGAGACTGCGGCGGGCCCGGACCGCGGCGAGGGCGGTCGCGACCGGGAACCGGTCCGGGGTGGCGTAGTGGACGTTGCCGGTCGCCACGACGGGCAGCGCGTGCCGGTCGGCCAGGAGGGCGAGGACGTCGTTCCGGGCGCTGTCGAGCGGGTCGCCGTGATCCGACAGCTCGACCACCACGTTGCCGGTGCCGAACCGGTCCAGCAGCGCGCGGAGGGCCTGCTCGGCCGCGCTCTCACCGCCGCGTTCGAGGGCTTGGCGGACGCTGCCCTTCCGACAGCCGGTGAGCACCCGCCACCGCCCGCCCGAGCGTTCCGCCAGGTCGTCGAGGTCGTACCGCGGCCGACCCTTCTCGGACCCCGCGGCGAGGTGCGCCGCGGTCACCGCGCCGGCCATCCGGTGGTACCCGTCCTGCCCGTCGGCCAGCAGCAGCAGGTGCGAGCCCTCGGGGTCGGGGACGCCGTTCTGCGGCTCGGTGAGCCCGAGCGACAGTTCGGCGCCGTAGACGGTGGTGATGCTCGGGTACGTCTCGGCGACCTCGGCCATCCGGGCGGCCCCGTAGAAGCCGTCGTGGTCGGTGATCGCCAGTCCGTGCAGGCCCAGGCGTGCTGCCTCTTCCAGCAGGTGCTCCGGCGGGCTCGCGCCGTCCAGGAAGCTGAAGGTCGAGTGCGCGTGGAGTTCGGCGTACGGGACGGCCGGCGGTGCGTCCGGGGTCGCGAGGTCCGTCGGCCGGTACGGTGCGCGCTTCCGGGACCAGGCCGGGCTGTCACCGCCGTCGCCCTCGGGGGTCGTGCCGGGGCTGCGCTTGTCCGAGAGGGCGCGCTCGAACTGCGACCACGGGATCGGCGGGTTGTTGTACCCCATCAGGAACCGTCCTTCACGTCGCGATCGCCTCTGCCCACCAGCGGTGGTCGGCGAGGACCAGGTACCAGGCCCGCCCGTCGTCGTCCACGAGCTGCAGCCGGTGCAGTCGTCGCCCGCCGGACTCCCACCAGCGCACGACGAGCGGCCAGGGACCGGCCCAGGCCGTGACGGCGGAGAACCGGCCCCCGCGGTCACCGTCGGAGCGGAACCGTTCGGGTTCGCCGGTCAGGGTGCCGCGGTCGTCGACGTCCACGGACCCGCCGTCCGCCGCCACGACGTCCACCGGGCGGGGCCGTTCGAGGACCGTCGCCGGTGGCGGACCCGGCAGCTTGCCGGGCCACGGGCGGTCCCGCACCACAGCCAGCGCGCGCTCGCCACCGGCGGGGGCGTCGCCCCACGGCACGAGCACGATGCGTTCGGCCAGGGTGCGGCCGCCGCCGATGCGGGGCGTGACGACCCCGTCGTGTCCGACCATGCCCTGCACGCGGGCCAGCCCGTGGTGGACCCGTTCGTCCGGTCCGGAGCCCCAGAGCCCGCGCTCGTGGTTCGCCAGGTCGTCCACCGCGACCGGTTCGAGCACGACCGTGGTCACCGGCGCCTCGAGCCCGGTGGGGTCGACCCCGCCCGCGAGCTGCCAGCGCACCCGGTCCACCACGTCGGCGGCGTCGAACCACCGCGGGTGCGCCCAGACCCGTTCGAGCAGGACGTCCCGCTCGTCGACGATGCCCACGCGGATGGTCGTCGCCACGAGCCCCGCCGCCCGGAGCTTCGCCGCGAACTCGTCGGCGGAACGGCGGAAGGCGAACGCGATCTGGTCGGCCCGGTCGAGGGGCGGCTCGAAGGACGCCTGGACCTCGAGGTCGGGCGGGACGTCCCGCGCGGAGACCTCACGCGGATCACGGCCGCCGGCGAGCCGGTGCAGGAACGCCCCGGGCACGCCGAAGCGGTCGCGCACCTGTTCGTCGGTGAGCGCGGCGAAGTCGCCGAGCGTGGTCAGGCCGAGGCGCCCGAGCACCATCGCCAGGTCGGGGTCGCCGAGCACACCGAGCGGCAGCGGTGCGAGGAACGAGCCCGATCCGCCGACCGGCACCATCCGGACGCGCTCCCCCGGGCGGGTCGGCCGTGCCCGGGCTGCCTGCTCCGCCGCGAACGGGGTGTCCGCCACACCGGCTCGCACACCGGGGGCCCCGTGGTCGGCGGCGATGCCGGCCAGGATGGTCGCCGCTGCCCGCTCACCACCGTGGTAGCGCGCCGGTCCGCGGGCACGGAGCGCGATCGTCCCGGGGCGCAGGACCTCGACCCCGGGTGCTGCGGCCTCGATCGCGCGGATGACCGGTTCGAAGGCCCGGTGGTCGAGGGCGTCGTCGTAGGGCTGCGTGACGAGGTCGGTGCAGCGCGCCTGCGCTTCGCGGACCCGCAGACCACGCACCACCCCGACCTGGCGTGCCGAGGCGGAGCTCGCGAAGACCAGGCCCTTCGCGATCAGGGCGAACGGCTGCTCCGGCGGCGCACCGGCGGCCCGGGCAGCCGCGATGACGGGCCAGTCCGGGCACCAGAGCACGATCGTCCGGGTCGGCGGGGGTTCGGGGAGACCGGCACCGCGGCTGAGCGCATCGGCCCGGACGGCCCCCGAGCCGGGCAGCCCCACCCCGGGCAGCCCGGCTCGGGACCCTCCGGCACCCGGCAGCACGGCACCGCCACGCGGTCCGGCGGCCAACGCCCGGCGTCCGCGGGGGCTCACGAGGCCACCGCCACGGGACGCAGGACCCGTGCACCGGCCGAGGCCGCCACCGGGACCGCCGCGCGGACCGAACCGTCCGCCGCGGGCAGCAGCAGCTCCGTGCTCGTCGGCCGGACGGCTCCGGCACGACCGGATGCCGTGACGGTCACCCGCCGTTCGGTGAGGTAGCCGTGCCCCTGGCCGATGCCGCTCCAGTGCGACTCGGTGACGCGCAGCGTGACGTCCGCACCGGGCCAGGACCCGAGCGCGACGAGGGCGGCCCCGCGCTGTCGCAGTCGAGCGGAGAGCCGGGCGACGTCACCGGGCACCACCCGGCCGAGCGGCCGGGTGAGGACGATCTGGGCGACGTCGGCGAGGGCCGCGGTGACCGCCAGCCACTGGTCGCCCGGGTCCGGCACCAGGACGAGTCGGTCCAGGTCGATGCCGGCCGCCGCTGCGGCTTCGACACCGAAGGACGGCACCCCGACCACGGCGCACCAGGCCCCGGCCGCGGAGGCCGCCTGCAGCATGGTCTGGGCGAGCAGCACCGACTCCGGCACGGAGTACGTGCCCCCGGCACGGATGGCGCCGCCCGGCAGCAGCGGCGCGAGGGCGTCCGCCGTGGGCAGTCCCTCGGTGTCCACACGGGTCGCTTCCATGTCGGCGACCCGGGACCGCAGCGAGGTGATCCGGTCGAGCGCCGCCCGAGCTGCACTGACGTGGTCGGAAGCACGCACACCCGCAGCACCAGCACCAGCACCGTCTCGAGCAGCACCGTTCCACCCGATGTGCTCCAGGTCCCCGCGTCCGCGGTCGCCTCGCTCATCGGGCGACCGGAGTGCCGCCGCCGTCTGCATGCCCTCATATTCGAACATGTGTTCGATCATGTCAACCAGCACCGACATCCGGTGGACAACCGGTCGAACACCCGTTCGACTGGTCAGGAGGGTCGGACTACCAGTGCGCCGCGGCCCCGACCCCGCCGAGCACCGACCGGGTCTTCGCCTCGACCTCGTCCGCTTCGTCCGCCGCGGTGGAGGACCACGTCACCGCACCACCGGCGCCGAGCGACCGACTCCGCACGCTGCCGTCGGGCCGGAGGACCGTCACCAGTGTCCGGATCGCCACCGACAGATCGACCGCCCCACTCGCCGAGAAGTACCCGACCACCCCCGAGTAGACCCCGCGTGGCGCGCCCTCCAGGCGGTCCGCGATCGCCGTCGCGCTGCGCTTCGGTGCGCCGGTCATCGACCCCGGCGGGAACGCGGCCCGCACCACCAGGGCGCGTCGGGCCCCCGCCGGCAGCACCCCGGCGACCGTCGACACCAGCTGGTGCACGCTGGCGTACGACTCGACCTCGCAGAGCCGCTCCACGTGCACCGTGCCCGGGCGCGCCGTCCGCAGCAGGTCGTTGCGCAGCAGGTCGACGATCATCACGTTCTCGGCGCGGTCCTTCGCGCTGCCGGCGAGCTCCGCGCGTGTCGCCGCGTCCGTCGCCGGGTCCGGGTGGCGGGGACGGGTGCCCTTGATCGGTTCGGCGAGCACGCCGCCGTCCGCGTCGATCCGCAGGAACCGTTCCGGTGAGCGGCTGGCGATCCGCAGGTCACCCCAGCGCAGGTACGCGCCGAACGGCACCGGGTCCCCGGCGCGCACGCGTCGGTACTCGGCCAGGTACCGGTCGTCGCCGTGGCTCGGCGGCGCAGACGGCCCGAGCGACCCAGACGACTCAGACGACCCCGACAGCAGAGCCGGCTCCGTGTCGGGCACCGCGAAGGCGGTCGTGAGGCACACCTGGAACGCGTTGCCCTCGCGGATCTCGTGTCGGCACGCGTCCACGGCGAGTTCGTAAGCGGCGCGGCGGACGCGCCCACGGGCCTCCCGGACGCGGCCGTCGGCCACCGGGACGACGCTGGCCGCTGGGACACGCCCGACCACGACCACGTCGTCGGTCGCGCCGCCGGCCGGGAGGCCCGGGGGCGCCGCCGGCACGTCGTCCCGCGTCGTCGACGCGCGCACCTCCGCGAGCCACGCGCGGTTCGCTCGCGAAGCCGTCGGCGCGTCGTCGTCCACCATCGCGACCGCCCAGGCGGGACCGTCCGCGTGGACGAGGACCGCCCGGTCGACGAACCGGAGGTCGGCGTCGGCGTGTCCGTCCGCGGTCCGGTCGGGTCCGTCGACCTCGCGGCCGAGTTCGTAACCGAGGAACCCCACCCAGCCGAGGGCGAACGCGCACCCCGGCACGGGCTCGTCGAGCGTCGGCATGGCGTGCAGCAGCTCGTCGAGGACGGCGAAGGCCGGGCGGTCCTCGGTCCGGCTCGGTCCGAACCACCGGACGGCCGGCTCGGACACCGTGACGTGGGCGATCCGGTCCTGGTGCCGGAGTCGCGCGGCGAAGGGGCCGTCCGACACCGCCAGGACCGACCAGGCCGCACGGCGTGACGCTGCCGGGGGTGCGCCGGCCGGCAGCGCCGAGTCGAGCCAGACGAGGTCCCCGGCGCTGCCCGCGGCCAGCTCCCCGAGGTCGGGGACGTCGGCGAGGCGCTGGACGACGATCCGCGGCGAGCCCACGGGACGGTCCGGCGTGGCGCTCAGACTGCCGAGATCGTCCATGTGGCGGCGTGTGCGGCGCCGGGCTCGAGCACGACGAGGCCGGCGTCGACGTCACCGGCGAAGGCGTCGGCGTTGAAGGCGTTCGGGGCACACGTCATCGGCTCGACGGCCAGTCCGGAGCGGTGGTACTCGGGGACGACGTGGTCGGCGGTGTGCACCTGGGCCCACCCGCAGTCGGTGCCGAAGGCCACCCGGACGCCGCGTCCGTCGGCCGCGGTCACGGTGATGGCGGCGGTGCCGTCGGCGTCGCGGTCGAAGCCGGTGAAGGCGTGGTCGATGAACCGGCTGCCGATGGCCGTCGGCTGGCGGAGGTCGAACTCGTCGTGCACGGGCACCAGCTCGGTCGGGATGAGCCGGTCCTCGGTGACCTCGAGCACCTCGGCTGCGGGGAGCGTCAGCGTCCAGTCGTCGACCGTGCCGGCGCCGGCGACCAGGTAGGGGTGCGGGCCGGTCCCCCACGGAGCACGGTCGTCCCCGGTGTTGGTGCCGGTGATGGTGGTGTGCAGGCCGTCGGCGTCCAGGCGGTACTCGACCCGGACCTCGACACGAGCGGGGTAACCCTCCTGCGGCTGCACGGTGGTCGCGAGGACGACCCGGTCGGCGTCATGTTCGAGCACGGCGAAGTCGGTCCAGGCCACGAGCCCGTGCAGGGCGTGCGACCGCTTCGGCTCGGTCAGCGCCAGCTCCTGCTCGACCCCGTCGAAGGTGTACCGGCCGTCGACGACGCGGTTCGGCCACGGTGCGAGGACGGCTCCGCGGAAGACCGGGCGGACCTCGTCGGCGTCGAACGTGGTGACGAGGTCTCGGCCGTCGTGCCGCAGTGCCCGCAGGGTGGCTCCGACGCTCGCGATGTCGGCGGTGTACCCGCCGGCGGCGATGGACGTCTGGGTTCCGGACCGGGGTGCAGCGCTGCTCATGCGCTCAGCGTATCGGCACCGCGGGGTCGCACCCCGAGCCGAGCACCGGCCGTGGAACGACGGAAGCCCCGGCACTCGATGAGTGCCGGGGCTTCCTGGTCCTGGTGGATCTGAGGGGACTCGAACCCCTGACCCCCTGCATGCCATGCAGGTGCGCTACCAGCTGCGCCACAGACCCAGAACGGCTGACCAGAAGGCCAGTTCGTGTTCCTCCGGTTCCCCGGAGGCACCAGTACAGCGTACACCACGCGAACACCGGGTGACGAAATCGTCACCGCCACCCGGGCGCGTCGCGCTGGTGGCCGGTGTCAGGCCGACTGTTCGGCAGCCTGCGCCTGGTCGGCCGGCAGCTCGAGCGGGATGACCGGGCAGTCCGACCAGAGACGCTCGAGGGAGTAGTACTGACGCTCTTCCTCGTGGAAGACGTGCACGACGATGTCCCCGAAGTCGATGAGCGCCCAGCGGCCCTCGCTCCGGCCTTCACGACGCAGCGGCTTGGCGCCCGCCTGGAGCAGACGGTCTTCGATCTCGTCGGCGATGGCGAGCACGTTGCGCTCGTTCCGGCCGGTGGCGAGCAGGAAGACGTCGGTGAGCTGGAGCGGTCGGGTGACGTCGAGGGCGACGAGGTCCTCGGCCTGCTTGGAGTCCGCCGCTTGAGCGGCGATCTGCGTCAGTTCGAGTGCGCGAGCGGAGGCGGTCACGGATTCCTTCCGGTGGTCATCCCGACGCGGTCGCCTGGATGTTCATGATGGGTCACGATCATAGGCCAGACCGTGGCTGGTGTGGGGGCCAGACGGTCCGAGCTGGTCGTGGGTGTTCCGGGCTCGCTCAGGAGCCGAAGAAGTTCGTCGCGACGAGGGCGACGACGATGACACCGGCCGCGACCACGCCGACGGCACTCGCGGCGACGGCCAGCACGACCGGCGTCTTCGAGTCCTTCGGCTTGGCGGCTGCGAGCACGACCTGGCGCGTCGACGTGTGGCTCGACACGGCACGGCTCGCGCGGACCGGGCTGGCGTCCGTGTCGGGCTGCTCGTCGTGCTGCTCGAGGAGGCGGTCGACCTCGGCACCGTCGATCGGCCGGTGCGACCCGGTCGAGGACAGCGAGGAGGGCAGGTCGATCGACCCGGTGAGGATGACCTCGCCGGTGGCGTTCAACGCACCAGTGGGGTCGGCCAGCGCCGAGTTCGGCAGGATCAGCGCGTTCGTGTGCGACTCGGCGACGCGGCGGGTGCCGGTTTCCTCGTCGTGCACCTCGGCGTCGTTGGAGTCGTGCGCGAAGGTCGACCAGTGGCCGGCCGGCGGCTGGAAGGCCGTCGTCACGGGCTTCGGCTCGCGCGGGGCGTCGGCGGACGTCGGGCGTGGGGTCGACCCGGGCTGCGCAGCGGACGACGGTCGGGAGACGGGGGCGTCCGCCGGCACGACGACCGGCACCTCGTTCGTGTCGTCGTCGTCGAGGTCGAGCGGGAACACACCGGGGGCCGCTGCGGGCAGGTCGGTGGCGGGCGCGGCGACGTCGTCGGTCGCCGCCATGATCGCGTCGGGGTCGGCGTCGTGCGGCGCCCAGGTCGTCCGGTGCTGACGGGGCTCTTCGCCGTGCGCAGCGGCTTCCTCGAGGGGCTCGATGGCGTCCGGGGAGCCGTCGGCCTCGGTGGCCTGCTCGACGGCGGCGGGCTCGAGGTGCGAGATCTCGGGGTTCGGGTCCTGCCAGTTCGAGGACTCGTCGTCCTCGGCTGCCGGGGCGGCGTCGTCGTCGGACTCGACGTCCGCCGGCGCAGCATCCGAGGCAGTCGCAGCGACGGAGGGCTCGGCGTCGACCGGGTTCTCGTCGGCGTCGGCGTCCTCGTCGGATCCGACGAGCGAGCCGGAGTCGACGCGCGAGCCGGAGTCGACGCGCGAGTCGGCATCGGCGTCGGCGTCAGCCCGGTCCTCGTCGGCACGGCCCTCGTGGACCAGGTCGTCCGTCGGCCCGTCGACCGTCAGCGGCACGAGCGACGACTGCGCACCGATGCCGTCGGCGGCGGCTTCGACCGGGGTCGACAGCGGCGGCACCTGCGCGTCCGGAGCGGGCGCGGCGGACGGGTCCGTCAGCGTGCCGAGGACGTCCTGCACGGTGCGGTCGGACGACTGCGGGGTCGGGTTCTGCAGCGGGACCGGACGGCCACCCTGCTGCTGTGCTTCACGCAGCAGCCGGAGCTGCCGACGGGACATCCCGCCCGTGCCGGGGACGATCTCGGTCGCGGAGGCCGGGGGAACGTCGGAGACGCCGGTCGCGGCGCCCGCGGATCGCGGTGCCGCCTGAGCGGCCGAGGCCGCACCGGGGGCGACGTGGGAGCCGGGGCGACGACGGGCCTCCGGCGTGGTGGAAGCGGCGGCGACGGTCGGCGGCGGCGTCGCGGGCTGGGCACCGCCAGAGGCGGCGCGCTCGCGCTCACGCATCTGACGCCGCGACAGCGGCGGCTGCGCGTCGGACGGACTCATGCAACGCTCCGATACAGATGGTGCTTCGAGATGTACTGGACGACACCGTCGGGCACGAGGTACCAGACGGGGGACCCGCTCCGTACCCGGTCACGGCAGTCGGTCGAGGAGATCGCCAGCGCGGGGACCTCGAGCACACTAACGTCCCGTTCTGGGAGTCCGGTGATGCTCAGCTGGTGGCCGGGCCGGGTCACGGCGACGAAGTGCGCGAGGTCCCACAGGCCGTCGTGGTCCTTCCAGTCGACGATCTGCTGGACGGCGTCCGCCCCGGAGATGAAGACGAGCTGGGCGTCGGGCCGCTGCTCGTGGAGGTCCTGCAGGGTGTCCACCGTGTAGGTCGGTCCGGGCCGGTCGATGTCGACGCGGCTGACCGTGAACATCGGGTTCGCCGCGGTCGCGATCACGGTCATCAGGTACCGGTGTTCGGCATCCGTCACGCCGGACTTCATGTACGGCTGGCCGGTCGGGACGAAGACGACCTCGTCGAGGTCGAAGTGCTTGGCGACCTCGGACGCTGCCACGAGGTGACCGTGGTGGATCGGGTCGAACGTCCCGCCCATCACCCCGATGCGCGGCCGACCCGTGCTCTCGAGCATCGGGTGGCGGATCAGATCTTCGAGTGGCCGAACTCGTCCACACCGGTCTCGTGCTGCCGGGTGGCCTGGAACTTGTGCGAGTGGCGGTAGGCGACGTCGCGGAAGCTCCACGTGACGAAGCCGAGGAGGGTGAAGACGCAGGCCGCGACGATCGGGAAGACGATCGCGGGGACGCCGGCCGCGTGTTCTGCGGCCTCAGCGAGGAGTGACATCTGGCAGTGCTCCGATCGATCGAGGAAGACTCCGGACCATCCTAGCCGCGGATGTGTCCCTGCCCGCGCACGAGCCACTTGGTGCTCGTGAGTTCGGGCAGCCCCATCGGGCCCCGGGCGTGCAGCTTCTGCGTGGAGATGCCGACCTCGGCGCCGAACCCGAACTCCCCGCCGTCGGTGAACCGCGTCGACGCGTTCACCATCACCACGGCGGAGTCCACCCCGGCCAGGAAGTGCTCGGCCGTGTCGACGTCGTTCGTCACGATCGACTCGGTGTGGTGCGTCGACCACTGCGCGATGTGCGCCATCGCCACGTCGACGTCGGGGACGACGCGGATCGACAGGTCGAGGTCCATCGACTCGGTCGCCCAGTCGGCCTCGGTGGCCCGCAGCACCCCGGGCACGATCGTCCGGGTGGCGTCGTCGCCCCGCAGGGTCACCCCGGCGGCGCGGAGACGGTCGGCCAGCACCGGCAGGAGGCGCTCGGCCGCCCGCTCGTGCACCAGCAGCGTCTCGAGGGCGTTGCACACGCTCGGTCGCTGCACCTTGCTGTTGAGGACGATGTCGACGGACCGCTCGAGGGGTGCGGACTGGTCGAGGAAGACGTGCACGACGCCGGCACCGGTCTCGATGACGGGGACCTGCGACTCGGTGACGACGGTCTGGATGAGCGAGGCACTGCCCCGCGGGATGAGCACGTCGACCAGTCCGCGGGCACGCATGAGTTCGGTCGCCCCGGCGCGTCCGAGCGGGTCGATCGTCTGCACGAGCTCCCGCGGGAGCCCCACCGAGGCGATCGCGTCCTGGATCCGACGGACGAGCACGGCGTTGGTGCGCTGCGCTGCCGACCCGCCTCGGAGGACCACCGCGTTGCCGGACTTCAGCGCCAGGGCCGCGATGTCGACCGTGACGTTCGGGCGCGCCTCGTAGATGGCCCCGACGACGCCGAAGGGCACGCGGACCTGCGCGAGCTGCAGTCCGTTCGGCAGCACCGAGCCACGGACGTGCTCCCCCACCGGGTCGGTCAGCCCCACCACGTGCTCGACCGCGTCCGCCAGTGCGTCCACCCGGTCGACGTCGAGCCGCAACCGGTCGATCAGACCCGAGCTGAGCCCGCTGTCCTCCCCCGCGACCAGGTCCTCGTGGTTCGCGGTGACGATCTCCGCCGTGCCGGCACGCAGTTCGAGCGCGATCGCCCGGAGGGCGGCGTCCTTGCCGGCCGTCGGCGTGGTCGCCAGCACCGTCGAGGCGGCCCGGGCGGCCGTCAGCGTGTCGACGAGGGGCGTGGCCGCGTGGGCCTGCGCGGGAGCGGTGAGCGACATGACCCGATCCTAGGTCAGCGGTCCGCGGTGACGAGTCGGACTGGAGGCGTGCCTCCCGTCCGCCCTGCAGCCAGCGTCAGGCGCGTGGTGCGGCCCGGAACCAGGTGCCGACGTGCTCGCCACCGAGCGCGCGCTCGACGAGCGCGGTGGCCGTGACGAGGACGGACGTGCCGGCCTCGGCCGCCAGGCGGGCCGCGGCGACCTTGGTGCCGGCTCCCCCGGTGCCCACCCCGGCTGCCCCGATCGACCCGAAGGTGACCCCGGCGAGCTCGTCGCCGAAGGGGACCTCGTCGATGCGGGTGGCGCCGGGCTGCTCCGGCGGCTTCGTGTACAGGGCCTCGACGTCGGAGAGCAGCACCAGTGCGTCTGCCTCGACCTGTCGGGCGACGAGCGCCGCGAGCCGGTCGTTGTCGCCGAACCGGATCTCGTGGGTGGCGACGGTGTCGTTCTCGTTCACGATCGGCAGCACCCGCAGTTCGAGCAGCCGGTTCATCGCCCGCCGGGCGTTCACCCGGTGCGTGGGGTTCTGCAGGTCGCCCGCGGTGAGCAGGACCTGCGCCGCGGTCACCCCGTGCCGGTCGAGTTCCTTCTGGTACCGGAAGACCAGCACCGCCTGCCCGGTCGCTGCTGCGGCCTGCTGCGTGGCGAGGTCCTCCGGACGCCCCTCGAGCCCGAGGAACGGGAACCCCGTGGCGATGGCGCCGGAGGAGACCAGGACGACCTCGGTGCCCCGGCGGTAGGCGCCGACCAGGGCGTCGACGAGCGGACCGATCTGCGAGGCGTTGTCACCGCTGACCGAGGACGAACCGACCTTCACGACGATCCGGTGGGCGCGCGGGATGTCCGCACGCTCCGCGACGGTGCCCGGTCCGGGCACGGTGTCCGAGCTCGCCCCGGTGTTCGCTACGGCCATGTGCTCAGTCGCGCTCGGACGTCGTCTGCTCGACCGACTCGGCCGCGGTGTCGTCGTCTGCCCACAGGCCGGCGATGCGCTCCTGCTCGAGCTCGGCACGAGCGGCGGCTTTGGCGTCCATCCGCTCGAAGTAGTCCGAACGACGCTCGTTGCGCGTGGGGCGCGCGTTGAGGTCGAGTCGGGAGTCCGTCCCGCGGGCGCTCGTGATGAGTTCCGCGGTGGAGGTCAGGGTCGGCTCCCAGTCGAAGATCATGCCGCCCTCGCCACCGATGACCACGGTGGACCCGGCGACGGCTCCGGCCTTGAACAGACCGTCCTCGACCCCGAGCTTGGCGAGCCGGTCGGCCAGGTAGCCGATCGCCTCTTCGTTGGTGAAGTCGGTCTGCTGCACCCAGCGCTCGGGCTTGCCGCCGCGGACGCGGTAGAAGCGGTGCTCCTCGCCGCCCTCGGCACGCACCGTGAAGGGCTTCTCGTCGACGGCCTTCGGACGGAGCACGATGCGCTCGACCGCGGGCTCGGCGGCGCGCTCGGTGCGGGCCTTCTCGACGACGTCGGCCAGGGCGAAGGTGAGCTCGCGCAGACCCTTGTGCGATGCGGTGGAGATCGGGAACACGCGGTAGCCGCGGGACTCGAACTCCGCCGTGACGAACGCGGCGAGCTCGGCGGCGTCCGGCACGTCGATCTTGTTGAGCGCGATGAGCTGCGGGCGCTCGAGCAGCGGGACCTGACCCTCGGGGACCGGGTACTGCTCGAGCTCGTGGAGGATCACGTCGAGGTCGCTGATCGGGTCGCGGCCGTTGTCGAGCGTGGCGCAGTCGATCACGTGCAGCAGGGCCTCGCAGCGCTCGACGTGGCGCAGGAACTCGAGGCCGAGGCCCTTGCCCTCGGACGCGCCCTCGATCAGACCCGGGACGTCGGCGACGGTGAAGCGCGTGCTGCCCGACTCGACGACACCGAGGTTCGGGGTCAGCGTGGTGAACGGGTAGTCGGCGATCTTCGGCTTGGCGGCCGAGATGGCGGCGATCAGCGAGGACTTGCCGGCACTCGGGTACCCGACCAGGGCGATGTCGGCGATGGTCTTCAGCTCGAGGCTGACGTCACCGCTCCAGCCGTGGGTGCCAAGCAGTGCGAAGCCCGGGGCCTTGCGCTTCGTGGTCGCGAGCGCGGCGTTGCCGAGGCCACCCTGGCCGCCGGGGCCGACGACGACGCGGATGCCGGGCTCGGTGAGGTCCGCGAGCACGTCGCCGTTCTCGTCGTACACGACCGTGCCGACGGGGACGGGCAGCTCGAGCGTGTCGCCACTGACCCCGCTGCGGTGGTCGCCCATGCCGGGCTGGCCGTTGCGGCTGGAGCGGTGCGGCGAGCGGTGGTAGCCGAGCAGCGTGGTGACCTGCGGGTCGGAGACGAGGACGATGTCGCCGCCGTCACCGCCGTTGCCGCCGTCGGGGCCCGCGAGGGGCTTGAACTTCTCGCGACGGACGGACACACAGCCGTTGCCGCCGTTGCCTGCTGAGAGGTGCAGCGTCACGCGGTCGACGAACGTCGCCATGGGTCACTCCTGTTGTTGTTCGGGGAAAAGCAAGGGAGGAGCAGGCACACGGCCTGCCCCTCCCGGTGAAGCTCGTCGTCAGCGACTACGCGTTGACGATGTTGATGACCTTGCGGCCACCCTTGGTGCCGAACTCGACCGCACCGGCCGAGAGGGCGAACAGCGTGTCGTCGCCACCGCGGCCGACGTTGGCGCCCGGGTGGAAGTGCGTACCGCGCTGGCGGATGATGATCTCACCGGCGTTGACGACCTCGCCACCGAAGCGCTTCACGCCGAGGCGCTGAGCGTTCGAGTCGCGACCGTTGCGAGTGGAACTCGCACCCTTCTTGTGTGCCATGTCTGTCTCCCGCCTATGCGATCTTGGTGACCTTGACGCGCGTGAGGTCCGCGCGGAAGCCCTGGCGCTTCTTGTAACCGGTCTTGTTCTTGAACTTCTGGATGACGACCTTCGGGCCGCGGAGGTCGGCCAGGACCTCGGCGGTGACCGTCACGTTCGCGAGCTCGGCCGCGGCGGAGGTGATCTTGTCCCCGTCCACGAGGAGCACCGGCGCGAGGTCGATGTTGCCATTGTCGTCGGCCTTGATGCGGTCGATGGTGATGATCGAGCCGACCTCGACCTTCTCCTGACGGCCGCCGGCGCGCACTACTGCGTAAACCACGTGGAATCCTTACGTAACTCTGCTTGAGGGAAGTCTCGGGTGCCCACTTCTGCGCGAGCGTCCTGAGTGACCCCGGGACGATCGGCGACGCAGGCAGAACGGCCCGCTGACACCAGGGATCGAGAATACTCGATCCGACCAGGCGGGTCAAACGCCGACACGCGTACGATCGAGGGATGACCGTGCTGATCGATCCCCCGGCCTGGCCCGCGCACGACACGCTCTGGTCACACCTGGTCAGTGACTCATCCTACGACGAGCTGCACGCCTTCGCCGACCGGGCGGGTGTCCCACGGCGCGCGTTCGACCACGACCACTACGACGTGCCGCAGGACCGCTACGCCGAACTGGTGGCCTCCGGGGCCTCGGCCGTGACCGGGCGGGAACTGGTGCTGCGCCTGATCGCCAGCGGACTGCGGGTCCCCCAGCGCGACAAGCGGAAGCCGTCCCGCACGGAGCACTGACCGTCGACTGCGACCTGCCGGAGAAGTCGGGTTCCGCGGACTCCCCGGACCGGCGTGTCGCGGTGCGGCAGCGCGGGCGTCGCGGTGCGGCAGTGCAGGCGTCAGCGGGGGTGTCGCCCGAGCCACAGCCACGCGGCCGTCGCCGAGCCGACGAGCATCAGGGTCATCGGCAGCCCGAGCTGCAGCGGCGTGGTGACGGCCTCCACGAGCAGTCGACCGAGTCCGGAGCCCAGGCCCCGCTGCTGGACGGCGCCGTACGCCCCGGTGGTGACGCCGACCAGGGCCAGCGCCACCGTCCCCGCAGCGCCCGCCAGGACGGCGCGCAGGAGCACGACGGGCAGCGGCGCCCGGGGCACCACCGGCACCAGGAACACCAGCACCAGGAAGGCCGCCAGCCAGAACGGGAACCGGGCGACGAAGACGTTCTGCACGAACGCCTCGACCAGGCTCGTGCCGCCGTGGCTCCGGAACGGCCCGACGATCGTGCTCGTGCCGACCAGGCCGATCAGTCCAGCCAGGAACTCGACCAGGACGACGCTGACCACCGCGAGGGCGGCACCCGTCGTCGCCAGCGTGGAGACCCCGGGCACCACGACGGGCACACGGACCGAGCGGGACCCGGACGGCCCCGGCGGGGGCACCGCGCGCGGCGGCACGGCACCCCAGCCGGATCCGGACCGGTCGTGACCCGCAGCCGGGCCACGACCGGTCGGACGCTGCTCGTCCGTCACATCACTGCCCGAGGATGACGGTGCCATCGCCCTCGGTGGCCGTCGGGTTCGCCGGGGCACTGATGCTGCCCGACGAGACGCGACGCGACCGCGCACGACCCTGACCGGGCTGCTTCGGCTCCGGCAGTGCCTGCAGCACCGAGTCCAGGAGCGACTCCGCAGCCTCCTCGCTCACCCGACGCGGTTCGCGCTTGGCGACCCCGACCGGGATGTCGAGGATGGCGACCGTGGTGTCGGCCGGCGTGACCGGGGCCGACGAGCTGACCCGACGGCGACCGGCGGGGCGCTCCTTGGGCGCGGCAGCCGGCTGCTCGGCGGCGGCAGCGGACCGCTGCGCCGACGAGGACTCCGCCGGTGCGGACTCGGATCGCGTGGACCGCGTGTGGACACCCGTCGTCGTCGCGGGGAGCACGACCTCCGGAGCGGGCGTCTCGAGCGGCGCGTGCTGCGCCTCCGGGGCATCCGGGGCCTGCTGCGCCTGCTGGCTCTCACCCGAGGCCTGCTGCGCATCCGTGCTCGCCTGCTGCGCATCACCGGCACGGCTGCCACGACGGCGGCGACGCTTCGAGCCGCCGGTCGACTCGCTCGGTGCCTCGGCCGCGGGGGCGACCGGCGACGTGGGCGTGACCGGCGACGCGGCACCGGCGATGCCGGTGACCGGCACGTCGGACTCCTCGTGCGGGATCGTCGACGCGGCGATCCGGGACAGCGCGTGCTTCACGTCGTCCGTGATCTGGTGCGCCTGCGACGCCTTCGGCTCGGCCGCGGGGGCAGTGCCGTTCCCGTTGCCGTTGCCGTTCCCGCCACGGGGCTTGCGACGGCCCTTGGTCGGGCCCGGGTCGGCGTTGTTGTCGTTGACCTTGGCGTTGACCTCGTCGAGCGACTCGCGCAGGCCGACACCGATCTTCTTGCGGGTCATCTGGACGAGACCGAGTGAGGTGACCTCGGCCACCTGGTGCTTGGTCCGGTCGCGGCTCAGGCACTCCATGAGACGACGGAGCACGAGGTCCCGGTTCTCCTCGAGCACCATGTCGATGAAGTCGACGACGATGATGCCGCCGATGTCGCGCAGACGCAGCTGACGGACGAGCTCCTCGGCGGCCTCGAGGTTGTTCTTCGTGACCGTCTCCTCGAGGTTGCCCCCGGAGCCGACGAACTTGCCGGTGTTCACGTCGACGACCGTCATGGCCTCGGTGCGGTCGATCACGAGCGAACCACCGGAGGGCAGCCAGACCTTGCGGTCGAGCGCCTTCTCGATCTGCTCGTTGATCCGGTGCTCCTCGAACGAGTCCGGGCCCTGGTAGAGCTCGACGCGGTCCTTGAGGTCCGGCGCGACGGCCGACAGGTACTCGTCGATCGTCTCGCGGGCGGACTCGCCGTCGATGATGAGCTTGGTGAAGTCCTCGTTGAAGACGTCACGGACGATCTTCACGAGCAGGTCGGGCTCCGAGTGCAGCATGACCGGCGCCTGGCCGCTCTGGACCTTCTTCTCGATGGCCTCCCACTGGCTGGTGAGGCGCTGCACGTCGCGCGTCAGCTGGTCCTCGGTGGCGCCCTCGGCCGCGGTGCGCACGATGACGCCGGCGTGCTCGGGGAGGACCTCCTTGAGGATCTTCTTGAGACGGGCACGCTCGGTGTCCGGCAGCTTGCGGGAGATCCCGTTCATCGAGCCGTTCGGCACGTAGACCAGGTAGCGGCCCGGCAGGGACACCTGGCTGGTCAGGCGCGCACCCTTGTGGCCGACCGGGTCCTTCGTGACCTGCACGAGGACCTTGTCGCCCGGCTTGAGCGCGGCCTCGATGCGACGGCCGTGGCTGGTGTCGACGGAGTTCCAGTCGACCTCACCGGCGTAGAGGACGGCGTTCCGACCGCGGCCGATGTCGACGAAGGCGGCCTCCATCGACGGCAGGACGTTCTGCACCTTGCCGAGGTAGACGTTGCCGATCAGCGACACGTTCTGCGACTTGGTGACGTAGTGCTCGGCGAGGACGTTGTCCTCGAGCACGCCGATCTCGATGGTCGAGGAGCTCGACCGGACGATCATCTGGCGGTCGACGCTCTCGCGGCGTGCGAGGAACTCGTCCTCGGTCACGACCTGACGGCGGCGTCCGGCGTCACGGCCGTCACGGCGGCGCTGCTTCTTCGCCTCGAGCCGTGTGGAGCCCTTGATGCGCTGCGGCTCGGTGATGAGCTCGGGCTCGCGGCGGCGCGGTTCGGCCTGCTCGCGGTCGCTGCTGCTCCCCCGGCGGCGGGTCCGGCGGCGGCTGCCACCCTGCTCCTCGCGGTCCTCGTCGTCCCAGCGGTCGGAACGGTCGGAACGGTCGACCCGGTCGGTGCGCTCGTCGCGCGCCGGTCGGTCGTCGCGGTCGTCGCGCTCGTCGCGCTCGTACCGGTCCGAACGGTCGTACCGGTCGTTCCGGCCCGAGCGGGAGCCGCGTCCGGAACGCTCGGGGCGGTCGGAACGGTCGTACCGGTCGCCGCGGTCACGGTCGTGGTCGCGCTCGGAACGGGCCGGCAGCTCCGGCAGCACCGGGGCGTGGAAGATCAGGCTGAGCGTGCTCGTCGCCTTCGGGACGAACGGCTCGGCAGGTGCCGGTGCGGTCGTGTCGTCGGGACGGGAGGCCCGTTCCGCGTCCGGCACGTCGGTTCCGTCCGTCGTCGTGGCCGCGTCGGTGCCCTCGGCGGCGTCGGTCGGTGCCGCCTCAGCCGACTGGGCGTCCTGCTCGGCGCCGTCGCTGACGACGGGGATGTCGCCCGTCAGCGTGCTGACGTCCTCCGGCGCGGTGCTCGCACCCGAGGTCGTGTCGACGACGACCTCGACTGCCGGGGCCGCCTCGACCGGAGCCGCCTCGACCGGGGCCGCCTCGACGTCGGCCTCGGCCGTGTCGGTGACGTCCGCGGTGTCCGTCACGTCGGCCCCGTCGGAGGCGTCGAGCGCCTCGGCGACGTCGACCGCGGGTGCCGCTGCGGGCGCCTCGTCGACCTCGTCCGAGGCGACCGTCTCGACGGCGTCGGTCGACATGTCGGACGGGTCACGGGCCTCCAGGCCGCCGGACCGGGCGCGACGGCCGCCGAACAGGCGGGTCCGGCGCTTCGGCGCGTCGTCGGTGTTCTGGTTCTGGTTCTCGTTCTGCTCCACCATGGACTGGTGCACTCCTCGACCCCGCACTCACCCGCGAGGGTGGCGGGAACTCTCTCGTATCGGTGCGGGCGGCGACTCCGCCCCCGCGCTCGCTGCTGTCAATGACCGATCGGCGTCTCGTCCGCGCCCGGTCGTCGTGGGCACCCGGCTCACGGCGGCTCGGCGTCGGAGGTGACGCGTCGTCCGGTCACGGTGCTCTGTCACAGCACCATCACGTCCGGGCGGTGGCCCGGCAAGTTCTCGTCGTCACCCGGATCGGCCGGGTGACTCCCCCATCATCGCACGCGGTCAGGGAGAACGCCGGGAGGCCCGTGCGAAGATGACGCCGTGAGTTCGACGTCTGTTGCTCCCCGCCGTCCCGTCGCCGTCGCGATCCTGCTGATCGTGACGGGTGCCGTCGGGCTGTTCGCCGCCTTCAACCTGGTGGTGGACGAGTTCGCGAAGTACGAGAACCCACAGAAGGTACTGACGTGTGACGTCAGTCCGTTCCTCAACTGCTCGAACGTCATGACGACGTGGCAGGGGCACCTGTTCGGCTTCCCGAACCCGCTGCTCGGCATGATGGGCTTCGTCGCGCCGATCGCCGTCGGTGTCGCGCTGCTGGCGGGCTTCCGCGGGACGAAGTGGTTCTGGGTCCTCTTCAACGCCGGCCTGTTCCTGGCCTGGGTCTTCGTCACCTGGCTGTTCACGCAGACCGTCTGGTTCATCGGGTACCTCTGCCTCTGGTGCATGCTCGTCTGGGCCATGACGATCCCGCTGTTCTGGGTGTTCACGGTCTGGAACCTGGCGAAGGGCAACCTGCCGTTCGGCGCCGGCGCACGTCGGGTGGGCCGCGCGCTCCTGCCGTTCTGCTGGGCGATACCGCTGGCGAACATCCTGTTCATCATCGTGACGATCCTGGTCAAGTTCCCGCTGCTCCTCAGCACGCTCTAACCGTCTGCGCTCACGCGCGGACCGCGCTTGCACCACGCACAGGCCGCGCCGGGCGCGCCTCCGCGGTGACGTGTCACCTGATTCCTGGGGTCTTCCCAGCGCAGGGACCCGGTCCCGACGGTCGGAGCCGTTACGCTCGTTCCCGATGAGCGACAACGAGAGCAAGAAGGCGCGCCGCAACGCCGCGCGCGAGCGTGCCCGCGAGGCCCGCCAGAAGGAGCAGGCCCGCCGCCGACGGAACAAGACGTTCCTGATCAGCGGCATCATCGTCGGCGCCCTTGCGGTCGTCGCGATCGTCGTGCTCGTGGTCGCGAACTCGATCCAGCCCGTCGGGCCCGGACCGAAGAACATGGCGAGCGACGGCATCCTGCTCACCGGCAAGAGCGGCAAGATCGTCCCCGTCGAGACGAAGGCGATCCCCGAGGGCGGCAAGCCGACGGCGACGAAGCAGGACGACTCGGTCGCGAACATCACCGTGTACGAGGACTACATGTGCCCGATCTGCAACCAGTTCGAGACCGGCAACATGACCCAGATCAAGCAGTGGGTCAAGGACGGCACCGCCACCCTCGAGGTGCACCCGTTCAACCTGCTCGACCGCTCCTCGCTCGGCTCGAAGTACTCGACCCGTTCGGCCGCTGCGGCCGCCTGTGTCGCGAACTACGACCCCGAGGCCTTCCTCGACGTCAACAGCGCCTTCTACGCGAACCAGCCGTCGGAGAACACCCGCGGTCTGACGAACGACGAGCTGGCCAAGATCGCGAAGAAGGCCGGCGCGACGAACGCGAATGTGCAGTCCTGCATCACCGACCAGAAGTTCGCCGCCTGGGTCGGTGACGCCACGAACCGCGTCCTGACCGAGCCGCTCGCCAACTCCGACCTGCCGAAGCTGACCGGTACGCCGACCGTCATCGTCAACGGCAAGCAGTACAACGGCACCGGCACCAACGCCTGGTCCGACGCGCAGTCGTTCGCCTCCTTCGTGGAGCAGAACGGCGGCAAGTAGCCACCGGACACGAGGAAGGCCCCCGCACTCTCGAGTGCGGGGGCCTTCCTCGTTGCGACTCGGCTCAGTCGAAGTAGCTCGGCTCAGGCGAACCAGAGGCCGAGCTCGCGCGCGGCGGACTCGGTCGAGTCGGAGCCGTGCACCAGGTTCTGCTGGACCTTCAGGCCCCAGTCGCGGCCCAGATCACCACGGATGGTGCCCGGCGCGGCCGAGGTCGGGTCGGTGGTGCCGGCGAGCGAACGGAACCCGGCGATGACGCCGTTGCCCGCCACGCGGACGGCGACGACCGGACCGGACTGCATGAACTCGACGAGCGGCTCGAAGAACGGCTTGCCCTGGTGCTCTTCGTAGTGGCTGTCGAGCAGGTCGCGCGGCGCGGTCAGCATCTTCAGGTCGACGATCTCGTAGCCCTTGGCCTCGATCCGGCGGAGGATCTCACCGGTGAGCTGGCGGGCGACGCCGTCGGGCTTGACGAGGACGAGGGTCTCTTCGAGTTCGGACACAGCGGGACTCCCTGCGGTTCGGGGGTGGTGGTGGGTCAGTCCTCGCCGAGTGCGGCTCGGCGGGCGGCGTTCTGGCGGTCGAGCTGACCGCCCTTGACGAAGCAGAACACCCACAGCGCCAGGAACACCACGCCCACCGCGACCATGAAGGGCTCGATGAACCCGGTGGCGAGGATGGCCGCCTGCAGCAGCCACCCGAACCATACACCGGCCCGGGAACCGGTCAGACGGGACGCGAGGGCCAGGATCACGATCGCCGCGATCCCGCCGCCGAAGGCCAGCCCGGCCGGCAGGGTGTGCTTGCCGAAGACGACGAGCATCGGGAAGAAGAACATGATCGCCTCGAGCACCAGGGTGATCGACAGCAGGCTCTCGCGCGCCCCACGGTCACGACGCGGACGTCGCATCCGGGGTGCCCGCGGCGGCCGGGAGGCCCGTCCTGCGTCCGTCACTTCGACCCGCCTTCCCGGTGCACGAGTTCCATCACGGCGCCGACCATGACGATCGAGCCGGCGACCAGGACCATCGCGTCCTCGGCGTCGGCGTCGTCGGCCAGGTCACGGGCCTCCTGGAGGGCACCGGCGAGCGACGGCTCGACGACGACCCGGTCGTTGCCGACCTCGTCCACGACGACCCGGGCGAACTCGTCGGCGTCGAGCGCCCGCTCCCCCGGCGGCTGCGTCACGACGAACGTGGCGACGGTGTCCTTCAGGGCGCGGACGAACCCGCGGGCGTCCTTGTCGCGGAGGATCCCGACGACGCCCACGACGTGGTCGGACGGGAACGCCACCGGCAGCGCGTCGGCGAGGGCCTTCGCGCCGTGCGGGTTGTGCGCCGCGTCGACCACGACGGTCGGCCCGGTCGCGATCGGCTGTAGACGACCCGGGCTCGTGGCGTTCGCGAGCCCCTCGCTGAGGACGTCCTCGTCGAGGGCCTGGCTGCCGCGGCCGAGGAACGACTCGACGGCGGCGATGGCGACGGCCGCGTTGTGGGCCTGGTGTGCGCCGAACAGCGGCACGAACAGGTCGTCGTAGGTGCCGGCGATGCCCTGCACGCTGACGAGCTGTCCGCCGACGGCCGGGGTGTCGCTGGTGACCCGGAAGGCTGTTCCCTCGACCGCGAGGGTCGACTCGGTGAGTTCGGCGGCCCGCTCGAGTTCGGCGAGGGCCTCGGGCGTCTGCGCACTCGACACCACGGACGAGGACGGCTTCACGATGCCCGACTTCGTCCGGGCGATCTCGGCGACGGTGTTGCCGAGCTGCTTCGCGTGGTCGATCGCGATCGGGGTGAAGACCTGCACCTGGCTCTGCACGACGTTGGTGGAGTCCCACTCGCCGCCCATGCCGACCTCGATCACGGCGACGTCGACGGGCGCCTCGGCGAAGCACGCGAGCGCCAGGACGGTCAGCGCTTCGAAGAACGTCAGCGGCAGCTCGCCCTTCGCGGTGAGCTCGGCGTCGGTCATCTCGAGGATCGGGGTGATGTCGTCCCAGTTCTCGACGAAGCGGCTCGACTCGATGGGCTCACCGTCGATGACGATGCGCTCCCGGATCGACACCAGGTGCGGGCTGGTCATCAGGCCGGTGCGCAGGCCGTGGGCGCGGACGATGCTCTCGGTCATCCGGGCGGTCGAGGTCTTACCGTTCGTGCCGGTGATGTGGATGACCGGGTACGCCAGGTGCGGGTCGCCGAGCAGCTCGACGGCACGGCGGGTCGCGGTCAGGCGGTGCTCGGGCGACTGCTCGCCGATCCGGGCGTAGAGGGCGGCCTCGACGCGCTTGACCTCGTCGTCGTCACCGCCGTAGGGCAGGGCGTCGCCGGGGGCGGTGTCGCCGGCCGGCCCGACCGGGATCTCGACCCCGTCTGGCGCGGTGTCGTCCGTGTCGTCGTCGTGCGCGTCGTACTCGTTGCTGTCGCTCATGCGCGTGCCACCTCCACGGACACCTTCGCGTCGTCGCCGACCTCGGTCGCGGGGTCGTCCGCGCCGAAGTCGGTCGCGACGACGTCGATCGTCGTCGCCAGGGTCTCCCCGGCGATCAGCTGGTCGTGCTCGCGCACCGCGTCGGCGGCGGCGGTCGAGACCCGGAGCGTCAGTGCGATGCGGTCGCCGACGTCGAGTCCGGCGTCTCGGCGGGCCTGCTGCACGGCGCGGACGACGTCGCGGGCCAGGCCCTCGGCCTCGAGCTCGGGCGTCGTGACGGTGTCGAGGACGACGAAGCCGCCGCCGTCCAGGAACGCCACGGCCGTCGCCGCGTCCGCGACGGTGAGGTCGAGGGTGTACTCGCCCTCGACCAGGTCGATGCCACCGACGGTGACGCCGGTCTCGGTCGCCACCCAGTCGCCCTTCTTGGCGGCCGGGATCACCTGCTGCACGGCCTTGCCGATGCGGGGGCCGGCGGCACGGGCGTTGACGGTGAGCTTCCGCTCGATGCCGTACTGCGCCAGCGACTCCTCGGCCTGCTCCTCGAGGACGACCCGCTTCACGTTGAGCTCGTCGCGGAGGATGTCCGCGAACGGCTCGACCGCGGCGGGGTCCGGCACGACGAGCGTCAGGGTCGCCAGCGGCAGGCGGACCCGCTTGCCGGTCGACTTGCGGAGTGCGAGTCCCTTCGAGGCGACGTCACGCACGCGGTCCATCGCCGCGACCAGGGCGTCGTCAGCCGGGAACTCGTCCGCCGACGGCCAGTCGGTCAGGTGCACACTGCGGTCGCCGGTCAGGCCCTTCCAGACCTCCTCCGTGACGAGCGGCGCCAGCGGCGCCGACACCCGGGCGAGTGTCTCGAGGACCGTGAACAGCGTGTCGAACGCGGCCGTCGCCTCTGCGGACGACTCGGCGCCCGCCCAGAACTTGTCGCGCGACCGGCGGACGTACCAGTTCGTGAGCACGTCGGCGAAGTCGCGGATCGCCTGGGCAGCCAGCGGGGTGTCGAGCGCGTCGAGGTGCGTCGTGACGTCCGCGACGAGGACCCGGGTCTTCGCGAGCAGGTACCGGTCGAGCACGTCGGTGCTCGCCGTGCTGCGGCTCGCCTGGTACCCCTCGGCGCCCGAGGCGTTCGCGTAGAGGGTGAAGAAGTAGTACGTCGACCACAGCGGCAGCAGGAACTCGCGGACGCCCTGGCGGATGCCCTCTTCCGTGACGACGAGGTTGCCGCCGCGGATCACCGACGACGACATCAGGAACCAGCGCATGGCGTCGGCTCCGTCGCGGTCGAAGACCTCGGACACGTCCGGGTAGTTCCGCAGGCTCTTCGACATCTTCTGACCGTCGGAGCCGAGCACGATGCCGTGGCTGATGACGTTCGTGAACGCCGGCCGGTCGAACAGCGCGGTGGAGAGCACGTGCATGACGTAGAACCAGCCGCGGGTCTGCCCGATGTACTCGACGATGAAGTCGGCCGGGCTGTGGGCGTCGAACCACTCGGCGTTCTCGAACGGGTAGTGCACCTGGGCGTACGGCATCGACCCGGAGTCGAACCACACGTCGAACACGTCGGTGATCCGGCGCATCGTGGACTGCCCGGTGGGGTCGTCCGGGTTCGGGCGGGTCAGGTCGTCGATGAACGGGCGGTGCAGGTCGACCTGCCCCTCGGCGTTCAGCGGCAGGCGACCGAAGTCACGCTCGATCTCCGCGAGTGAGCCGTAGACGTCGGTACGGGGGTGCTCCGGGTCGTCGGAGACCCAGACCGGGATCGGCGTGCCGAAGTAGCGGTTGCGGGACACCGACCAGTCGATGGCGTTGCCGACCCACTTGCCGAACTGGCCGTCCTTGACGTTGTCCGGCACCCAGTTGACGTCCTGGTTGAGCTCGCCCATGCGGTCGCGCAGCTCGGTCACGCGGACGAACCACGACGAGACGGCCTTGTAGATGAGGGGCTTGCGGCAGCGCCAGCAGTGGGGGTAGCTGTGCTCGTAGGACGCCTGGCGGAGCAGACGTCCGGCGTCGCGCACGGCCTTCGTCAGCGGTTTGTTCGCGTCCGACCAGAGCATGCCGGCGACCTCGCCGAACTGGGACGTGAAGACGCCGCCGTCGTCGAGCGAGAGCACCACGGGGATGCCCGCGGCCGCGCAGACCTCTTGGTCGTCGGCACCGTAGGCCGGGGCCTGGTGCACGATGCCGGTGCCCTCGCCGGTCTCGACGTACTCGGCGACCAGGATCTTCCAGCCGTTCTCCATGCCCTCGGTCTCCGCCAAGAAGTCGAACAGGCGCTCGTAGGTGACGCCGTCGAGCTCCCGGCCCGCGACCGTGCGAGTGACGGCCTCGACGGCCTCCTCGGCCGACGCGTACCCGAGGTCCTTCGCGTGCGCGGCCACGGTGTCGGACGCGAGCAGGTACTGCGCCGAACCGGCGCTGCCACCGTCCGCCGCGCCTCCCGGCCCGGCCGGCACGACCGCGTAGGCGATCTCCGGACCGACCGCGAGCGCCGCGTTCGTCGGCAGGGTCCACGGCGTCGTCGTCCAGGCGAGGGCGCGCACGCCGGCCAGGCCGAGCTCGTCCGCCCGGGCGCCCGTCAGCGGGAACGCGACGGTGACGGACTGGTCCTGACGCGTCTTGTAGACGTCGTCGTCCATCCGCAGTTCGTGGTTCGACAGCGGGGTCTGGTCGTTCCAGCAGTACGGCAGGACCCGGAAGCCCTCGTACGCCAGGCCCTTGTCCCAGAGGGTCTTCCACGCCCAGAGGACGCTCTCCATGAAGGTGACGTCGAGGGTCTTGTAGTCGTCCTCGAAGTCGACCCAGCGCGCCTGACGGGTGACGTACCGCTGCCAGTCGTCGGTGTACTGCAGGACGGACTTCTTGGCGGCGGCGTTGAACACGTCGATGCCCATGGCGTCGATCTCGTGCTTCTCGGTGATGCCGAGCTGCCGCATCGCCTCGAGTTCAGCGGGCAGGCCGTGCGTGTCCCACCCGAAGCGTCGGTGCACCTGCTTGCCGCGCATGGTCTGGTAGCGCGGGAAGACGTCCTTGGCGTAGCCGGTCAGCAGGTGCCCGTAGTGCGGCAGACCGTTGGCGAACGGCGGGCCGTCGTAGAAGGTCCACTCGTCCGAGCCCTCGCGCTGCGCGATCGAGGCGCGGAAGGTGTCGTCGCCCTTCCAGAAGGCGAGGATGCCGTCCTCGACCGCGGGGAAGGACGGGGACGGGGAGACACCGTCCGCACCGTTCGACGGCTCGTTCGCGGGATCGCGGTTCAGGGGGTAACGCACCGGATGGCTCCTGGAGGTCGGTGGAACTGGACCACGAGGACGGAGCCTGCGCTCCGCGGTACCACCTCGCTTGCCTCGGACCGGCGCGACCGCCTGTTCGTGACCACTCTGCGTCGGGGATGGTGACGGTCCCGAACCCGTCCGGTTCTACTGACGACCCCCGGTCGGGTGCCGCGTTCTTCCGGATGACTCCCCGGTGATGGCCGGATCGATGCCTGTGCACCCGACTCTACCGGACGAGAGCATGCTGGAGCGATGCCCTCGTCGACGTCATCCGAGGCTCCGGAGACCGCTCCGGACGCCTCGTCCTCCAGCTCGGAACAGAAGCCGGAGTCCCTGCTCACCGTCCTCATCGCGTTCGGCGCGAACCTGCTCGTCGCCGTCGCGAAGTCCGTCGCCGCGATGCTCACCGGCTCTGCCTCGATGGTGGCCGAGGCCGCGCACTCGTGGGCCGACACCGGCAACGAGGTGTTCCTGCTCATCGCCGAACGCCGGGGCGCCCGGAAGCGGGACGCCCGGCACCCGCTCGGCTACGGCCGGGAGACCTACATCTGGTCGATGTTCGCCGCGTTCGGCCTCTTCACCGCGGGTGCGATCGTGTCGATCTACCACGGCATCACCGAGCTCGGGGACACCGGACCGGCCGAGGACGTCCTGCTCAACTACATCGTGCTCGGGGTGTCGTTCCTGCTCGAGGGCACGAGCTTCCTGCAGGCCTTCCGGCAGGCGCACGGTGCCGCGACGAAGCGCCGGGTGCCGGTCCTCCGCCACGTGCTGCAGTCGTCGAACCCGACGCTCCGAGCCGTGTTCGCCGAGGACGCCGCCGCGCTCGTCGGCCTGGTGATCGCGTTCCTCGGTGTCTTCCTGCACCAGGTCACGGGCCTCGCCGTGTTCGACGCCATCGGGTCGATCGCCGTCGGCCTGCTGCTCGGTGTCGTCGCGATCGTCCTCATCGACCGCAACCGCCGGTTCCTGCTCGGTGAGAGCACGTCGCCCGAGCTCGAGAACGCCGTGCTCGTCGAGCTGCTCGCCCGCGACCAGGTCGAGAGCGTCAGCTACCTGCACCTGGAGTTCGTCGGCCCGTCGCGTGTCTACATGGTCGCCGCGGTCGACCTGGTCGGTAACGACACCGAGGAGCACGTCGCCGGCCGGCTCCGGAAGATCGAGCAGTCGCTCGAGGACAGCCAGTACGTCGAGGAGGCCGTGCTCACGTTGTCCGTGCCGGGTGCGGCGGTCCTCGTGCCGACCGGGGACGAGATCCCCGAGGTCGTCAAGGACGGGACCGTCGAGGACGTCGCGGCCGGTGGCGCGGGGACCCTCCGCGCCTGACCGGGCCGCGGGTGCCGGTCAGCAGTCGGCTTCGGTGAACTCGAGGTCGACCGTCTTGTCGGAGCCCGGGAAGACGTAGGAGTACCGCATCGCGATGTCCTCCTCGAGGATGTCCCGCGTCGCCGTCGTCGAGCAGAGGTTCGACAGCACCGAGCTGCGGATCGCCCGCTCGGAGATCGCGGTCGGGTCGGCGGCGACGCTGTAGCGGTAGTGGATCGCGTCGTCCTCGGCGTCGACCCCGGTCCAGGTCGTGATCGCGTCGACCTGCTTCGGGAAGGTCGTCTGCTCGGTGATCTTCTTGACGCCCTCGTCGACGAGCTCCTGCTTCGACGGACCGCCGAACGAGGACAGACCCCAGCGCACCAGGGCTCCGGCGACGAGGAACGCCACGATGCCGACGACGGCCACCAGGACCCGACGGCCGCGGGGCTGCTGCGGGCGACCACCGTACGCGGCGGCACCGCCCGGCTGCATCATCGGTGCACCGCCGCCCTGCCAGGGCTGCTGGCCCTGGGGGCCGGCCGCGCCGGCGGGGTACTGCGGGGGCTGACCACCGTACTGGGGCGGCTGGCCACCGAACTGGGGCTGCTGGCCACCGAACTGGGGCTGCTGGCCACCGAACTGCGGCGCCTGCTGGCCGCCGGGCTGCCCCGGGAACTGCGGTGCCTGGCCGGCCGGGTACTGCGGCTGCTGTGCCGGGTACTCCGGCGCCTGTGCAGCGGCGTCCTGGGGTGCCTGTGCCGGGTACTCCGGTGCCGGTGCAGCGGCGTCCTGCGGCGCCTGGGCGGGGTACTCCGGCGCCTGCGCGGCATCACTCTCGTGGCGCTCCGGCTCCGGACCACCCGTTCCGGACGACGACGGCTGCTGCTGATCGGGTGTGTCGGGCACGGTTCCCCCTGGAGTCGGTGGCCGTCCCCCTCGGACGGCGCACCCAGAACCTACCAGCGGACCGGCTGCGGGTCAGCGCACGTCGAGCCCCGCCACGACGGGCGTCAACGCCGCACCGACGTACTCGACGAGTGGACGCCGACCGACGCCGTCCGTCACCCAGACCCCGAACGCCGCGGCCGCCGCCCCGAGCATCGCGCCGGCCACGGTCTGCGGCCAGAGCGACCCCGGGTGCTCCCCGGTCCGCCCGGCCACGAAAGACGCGACCGCCTGGTGCTGCGCGGTGACCCGGGTGGCGACGCTCGCGACGAGTTCGGCGCCGACGTCCATCACCTCGGCCTGCGCGATCGCCCACGGCACCCGGTCCGGGTCATGGGCGCGGGCAGCGGCGAGCAGGGCGTCCTCGACCGCGCGGACGACGCTCGACTCGGCAGAGGTCGCCAGGTGCTGCGGCAGGTCGGCCACCGCGGCGTCGAGGTCGAGCCACATCACGTCGGACTTCGCGGCGAAGTAGTTGAAGAAGGTGGCGCGGCTGACCCCGGCGCGGGCGGCGATGTGGTCCACCGTCGTCTTGGTGTAGCCCTGCTCGAGGAAGAGCTCGGCGGCGGCGTCCGCGAGCACCTCGGCACTCGATCGGCGCGGTCGACCGCCTCGGCGGGTGGGTTCGTCCATGCCTCCCAGTAAAGCGCTAGGCTGGCCGAGCCATGATCTTGGACCCAGTACAGAAAACCCCGGCGCTGCGGCGCATCGTGACCGGCGTCGCCAGCGCGGCCACGATCCTCCTGGCTGTCGCGGCGTGCTCGGGCGGTGGCGCCCCCGGCGACAGCAGCACCCCGGTGCGGGGCGGCACCCTGACCTACGCGTCCGGCGACGCCGAGCCGACCTGCCTCGATCCGCACGTCGGCGGCAACTACCCGCAGGCGCTGCTCGCGACCCAGTACATCGAGGAACTGGTCGGTCTCGACGACGGCGAGCCGACGCCGGAACTCGCCACGAAGTGGTCCACGAGCGACGACGGCAAGACCCTCACCTTCACGTTGCGCGACGACGTGACCTTCACCGACGGCACCCCCTTCGACGCCGCAGCGGTCGTGGCGAACATCGAGCACGTCCAGGACCCGGCGACCGCGTCGAGCACCGGCTACCTCGCCCTGCAGTCGATCGCGAAGGCCACGGCCACGAACGACCGGACCGTCACCCTGTCGCTGAGCCGCCCGGACGCCGCACTGCTCGAGTCGTTCTCGCAGCCCTGGGTCGGCATGGAGTCGCCGAAGGCGCTGCAGCGCAAGCAGGCCACGAACTGCGAGTCCCCCGTCGGCACCGGCCCGTTCCGGGTCACCGACTGGAAGCACGGCGACCGCGTCACCCTGACGAAGAACGCCGACTACACGCCGCTCGGCGGCTCGACCACGAAGCCCCGCCTCGACGGGCTGACCTGGCGCTTCCTGCCGGACTCGACCTCCCGGTACGCGGCGCTGCAGTCCGGGCAGGTCGACGTGATCGACAACGCGCAGCCCGACCAGCTCGAGGCGGCGTCGTCGAAGGCCGCGATCCGCGACCTCGACGCACCCCGACCCGGTGCCTCGAACCGGCTCGAGCTGAACTCCGGTCACGGGGTGTTCCAGGACGAGTCCGTCCGCAAGGCCTTCATCGCCGCGGCCGAGATCGAGCCGGGCCTCAAGTCGCTGTTCCTCGGCACCGCGAAGCGCTCGTACTCCGTGCTGTCGAGCGTCGAACCGACCTCGTACTCGGACAAGGCGCTCTTCGGGTACGACCCGTCGGAAGCCGAGCGCCTGCTCGACGCCGCCGGGTGGAAGGAGAACGGCGACGGCGTGCGCGAGAAGGACGGCAAGCCCCTCACCGTCACGTTCCCGGTCTCGACGAACCAGTCGGTCCCGGCCGAGCGCAGCCTGTTCCAGCAGATCCAGGCGTCCGAGGCGAAGGTCGGCATCTCGGTCAAGCTCGAGGAACTCGACCTGTCCAGCTGGTACGCCGCGCTGGCGAAGAACCAGTACGACGTCGTCAGCGCTCCCTACACGAAGGTCGGTCCGGACGTCCTCCGCATCCTCTACGACTCCGCGTCGATCACGCCGGCACCGTCGGGCTACTTCGCGAACCTCGCCCAACTCGACGACCCGGCACTCGACCGGCTGCTCGAGCGAGCCGCGCAGACCGCGGACTCCGCCGAGCGCGCCGATCTGGTCGAGCAGGCGCAGCAGACGATCCTCGAGAGCCGGACCGTCCTGCCGCTCTACGACCAGCAGAACCACTTCCTGTACCGCTCGGCCGTGCACGGCATCTCGACCACGTCGGTCTCGACGCCGTGGTTCGGGACCGCCTGGCTCGCCCGCTGACCCTCCGGTGGTGCACAGTCCGGTGACGGCCGGGAGGCCCGGTGCCCGCCCGCCCCGCAGCTCCCCCGCCGCCGGGTGGGCGCGTTGGGCGGTGCGCCGGCTCCTCGGCGGCGTCGGCGTCCTCTGGGCGGTGGCGACGATCGTGTTCGTCGCCATCCGCCTGATCCCCGGTGACCCGGCACTCGCGATCCTCGGCGGCCCGGGGTCGCAGGCCTCGGCCGAGGCAGTGGCGCAGGTCCGCCACGAGTACGGCCTGGACCGACCGGTGCTGGTGCAGTACGCGGTGTTCCTCGGACGTCTGGCGACCGGGCAGCTCGGCGACTCGTACGCGTTCCGGACGCCGGTGTCGACGCTGTTGGCGCAGGAGCTGCCGGTGACGCTGACGTTGGCGGTCGCGGGGCTCGTCGCCGCCTGGCTGCTCGCGGTCGTCGCCGCGTGGTGGTCGACGCAGCGCGGTCGGATCGCGGCACTGCTGACCACCGGGCTGTCGGTGACCGCCAGCGTGATGCCGCACTTCTGGCTCGGCAGCGTGCTCATCGTCGTCTTCGCCAGCAGCCTGGGATGGGTGCCCGCGGTCAGCGACGGGACCGTCCGCGGCTGGGTGCTGCCGGTGCTCGTCGTCGCGGTGCCGGTCGCCGGGTACCTGGCCGAGACGATCCGCGACGGCGTCGTGGACGCGCAGCGCTCGGCGTTCGCACTCGCGGCCCGGGGTCGGGGCGAGTCCCGCGCGGGGCTGTTCGGCCGCCACCTGCTCCGGCACGCGGCGCTGCCCGGCATCGCGCTGTCCGCCTGGGCCTTCGGGTCGCTGGTGTCCGGGGCCGTGGTCGTCGAGTCGGTGTTCGCGCTGCCCGGCATCGGGCGTGCCCTGGTCACCGCGGTGACGCAGCGGGACATGCCCCTCGTCGCCGGGATCGCCCTGGTGTCGGCGGCGGCGTACGTGGTGGTGCTCGCGGTGGCGGACCTCGTCGAGCGGGCGGTCGACCCGCGCGGCACCGACCGGGGCGACCACCGCGGCGACCGGGCCCGCGGTACCGGCCAGGCCCGCGGTACCGGTCCGGACCGCGGTACCGGCCCGGACCGCGGTGGCGCGACGCCCGACGAGGCGGTGGCGCGGTGAGCGGGATCGTTGACCCGGGCCTCCCGGCCGGACGCAGCAGCATCGCCGGCGTGCCCGGCAGCACGCCGTCCCCAGAGCCCGGCGTCCGCGCCGGACGCCGGTCCGAGCGATTCCGTGGGGGGACGCTCGGCCCGGCAGGAACCGTCGCCGCGGTGGTGGTGGCGGTCGCCGTCGTGGCGGCGCTGTGGCCGGCGCTGCTCGGCGGCGCCGACCCGCTCGCGGTGCACCCGTCCGAGGCGCTCCTGCCGCCCGGCGCCGGCCACCTCTTCGGCACCGACGAGTCCGGCCGTGACGTCCTGGCGCGGGTGGTCGCGGGGACGCGGGCGTCGCTGCTGGTCGGCGTCGTCGCGACCCTGGTCGGCGGCGGGACCGGGGTGGTCCTCGGGGTCCTCGCCGGCCTCGGCGGCCGGGTCGTCGACGCCGTGGTGGGCCGTGTGACCGAGGTCGCCTTCGCCCTGCCGCTGCTCCTGGTCGCACTCGTCGTCATCGCGGTGACCGGGCCCGGACCGGTGCCGGCGATGCTCGCGGTCGGGTTCGCCACGGCCCCCGGGTACGCCCGGATCGTCCGCGGACTGGTCCGGACCGCTCGTTCGTCGCAGGTCGTCGAGACCGCGGTCCTGCTCGGCCGCTCCCCCGCCACCGTCGTGGTCCGGCACGTGCTGCCGGCGGCGCTCTGGCCGGTCGTCGCCGTCGGTACGCTCGGCATCGGCCAGGCCGTGGTGTGGGCGTCGGCGCTCAGCTACCTCGGCGTCGGCACACCGCCGCCGGCGCCGGAGTGGGGTGCGATGCTCGCCGACGGCCGCACCTACCTGGCGACCGCGCCGTGGATGAGCACGTTCCCGGGCCTGGCGATCGTGGTCCTGGCGACCGCCGTCACGGTGCTCGGCCGGGCTCTCCGCCGTGCCGGAGCGGCACGGTGAGCGGCCACGCTGGCGCCCTCGAGGTCGCCGGGCTCTCGGTCACGATCGACGGCGTCCCCGTCGTCTCCGACGTCTCCCTCGGGGTCGCGCCGGGCGAGTGCGTCGCGCTCGTCGGCGCCTCCGGCTCCGGCAAGTCCGTCACGGTCCGGGCCGCGCTCGGCCTGTCGGCCACGGGTGCCGGAGTCACCGCCGACCGGCTGGCCGTCGCCGACCAGGACGTCCGCGGCCTGTCGGAACGCCGGTGGCGCGCGGTCCGCGGACGTCACGTCGGCTACGTCGGCCAGGAGGCCCTGGGCGCCCTGGACCCGCTGCGTCCGGTCGGGCGGGAGGTCGCCGACGCCCTCCGCCTGCACACCGACCTGTCGGCACGTGAGCGCGTCGAGGCGGTGCGCGCCGAACTGGAGGCCGTCGGACTCGACCCCGCACTCGCCACCGACGGCCGCACCGCGGGCACCCTGTCGGGCGGGATGCGACAGCGTGCCCTCATCGCCGCCGCGACGATCGGTCGCCCGGGGCTGCTGGTGGCGGACGAACCGACCACGGCCCTCGACGCCGGCATCGCCCTCCGCGTGATGGAGCAGCTGCGGGCGGCGCAACAGCGGGGTACCGGGCTGCTCGTCGTCACGCACGACCTCGGACTCGTCGCGGGGTGGGCGGACCGGGTCGCCGTGATGGACGCCGGCCGCATCGTCGAGGAGGGTCCGACCGCCTCCGTCCTGGAGGCCCCGGTCCACCCCGCCACGCAGGCCCTGGTGCGTGCAGCCCGGTCGACGCCGGCCGCGGGTACTGCCGGTCCTGCGGGTCGACTGTCCGCGTCGTCGGCGGACAGCCGGTCGGCGCTGCCGGTGCTCGCCGCCACGGGACTCCAGCGGTCCTACCCGGGCGTCGCGGCCGTCGCCGACGTCTCGCTCCGGGTCGCGGCCGGCCGGGTGCTCGGGGTCGTCGGGGCATCGGGCTCCGGCAAGACCACGGTGGCGCGGATGCTCCTCGGACTCGAGACGCCCGACGCCGGCACGGTCACGCTCGACCGCGAGGCGTGGGCACCGCTCCCCGAGCGCGAACGTCGTGCACGCCGGCACCGGATGGCCGCGGTCGTCCAGGACCCCGGCGCGACGTTCGACGAGCGGTGGGACGTGGACCGTGTCCTCGCCGACGCCCTGAGCGGCGGACGGGGCCGCCGGGCGACCGGTGCCCTGGGTGATCGCGTCGATGCCGCACTGCGCCAGGTCGACCTGGACCCGGGCCTCCGGACGCGCTCGCCCCGCACGCTCTCCGGCGGGCAGCGGCAGCGGCTCGCGATCGCCCGGGCGCTGGCCACCGAACCCGAGGTCCTGGTGCTCGACGAACCGGTCACCGCGCTCGACGCGACCGTGCAGGACGCGGTGCTCGGCCTGCTCGAACGGCTGCGCGACGACACCGGTGTGGCGATGGTCTTCGTCTCGCACGACCTGCGGGCCGTCCGGCGCCTGGCGGACGAGGTGCTCGTCGTCCACGAGGGCGCCGTGGTCGAGCACGGTCCGGCCGAGGCCGTCTTCGGCCGCCCTGAGCACCCGGTGACGCAGCGGCTCGTCCGTGCCGCCGAGCGGCTGGCCGCCGGCCCGTCCGCCTGACGGCGTCGGCCGCTCGCCGCCCGGCCGCCGTCCGCGCCGCCGGCCGCGCCGCCAGCCGCCGTCCGGCCGCCGAGCCTCGGCCTGGCGGACATGTTTCGCCGTCGCGACGGCGAAACATGTCCGCCGAGCCGAGCCGAGGCTCGGCGCGGGGTGGGGTGCGCGGGGCAGGGCGAGCGGGACGGGCGGGGTGCGGGACCGGCCACCCACACGACGGAGGCCCGACCCGCGTGACGCGGGTCGGGCCTCCAGGGCGTGTGGTGCGGGTCAGGAACCGGCGGCTGCCTTGTCCTGGGCACCGTCGCCGACCGGACCGTCGGCGGTCACGATCGGGATCTGGCTGGTCGAGAACTCCTTCGCCCAGTCGGACTGCGCGAGCTCCGACGTCGGGTCGTTGTAGTCGTCGATGACCCCCGCGACCTCGTCCTCGGAACCGACCGTCGGCCCGGAGCCCATCAGCGGCGACGCGGCGGTCTCCTTCGTGAAGTACACCGCGACGAGCCCGATCACGGCAGCCAGCATCAGGTAGAACGCCGGGATGTCCTCGGCCCAGCCGTAGCCGGCGTCCTGCGCCCACTTGATCAGCCCGGCGGTGGCGAGCGGGGTGGTCCCGCCGAACAGCGACACCGACACGTTGAACGCGATGGCCAGCGCGCCGTAGCGGATGATCGTCGGGAACAGCGCCGGCAGCGTGGACGGCATCGTCGACGTGAAGGTCACCAGGACCACGCCGAGGATCAGCAGGCCGGAGAACACCCCGACCCCGGTGCCGGACTGGACGAGCTTGAGCGCCGGCCAGGACAGCACGATGAAGCCGATGCAGCCCGCGGCGAGCACCGGACGGCGGCCGAAGCGGTCCGACAGACGACCGCCGAAGGTGATGACGACCATCATCAGCAGCATCACGACCACGATCAGGATGAGCCCGAACGTCGCGTTCTGACCGAGGTTCTGCTCCAGGTAGGTCGGCATGTACGACAGCAGCATGTAGTCGGTCACGTTGAAGACCAGGACCAGCCCGATGCAGATGATCAGCGAGCGCCAGTTCTCGGCGAAGAGCTTGAGGAACGGCGTCTTCTGCGACTCGCGCTCGGCGGCCTGCTCCTGCTGCTTCTGGAAGGCCGGGGTCTCCTCGAGCTTCAGCCGCAGGTAGAGCCCGATCAGGCCGAGCGGACCGGCGATCATGAACGGGATGCGCCAGCCCCAGCTGAGCAGCGCGTCCTCGGACAGACCGAACTGCAGGCCGGTGACGATCGAGGCACCGAGCACGTACCCGGCGAGCGTGCCGAACTCGAGCCACGAGCCCATGAACCCGCGGCGCTTGTCCGGGGAGTACTCGGCGATGAAGGTCGCGGCGCCGCCGTACTCACCACCGGTCGAGAAGCCCTGCACGAAGCGGGCGACGAGCAGCAGGATCGGTGCCCAGACGCCGATCGTGTCGTACGACGGGATCAGGCCGATCATCAGCGTGCCGGCGGCCATCAGGATCATCGTCAGCGCGAGGACCTTCTGGCGGCCGATCTTGTCGCCGATCGGGCCGAAGACCGCACCACCGATGGGGCGGACGATGAACGCGGCGGCGAAGAACCCGAAGGTCGCGACGATGTTCGACGCCGGGTCGCCCGCCGGCAGGAACACCTTCGAGATCGTCACCGTCAGGTAGGCGAAGATGCCGAAGTCGAACCACTCCATCGCGTTGCCGAGGGCCGCTGCGGCGACGGCACGCTTGAGCATCGACTCCTCGACGACGGTGACGTCGTCCTCGGTCAGCTTCCGTCGAGCACGCTTCACGGCGCCCTTCGTCCGCAGCGGGCGATCGCCGTGCTGCTGCTGGGGTGTGTCGTTGGCTGGCAAGGTGTTCCTCCGGTGTGCTGTGGCGTCCTTCGGGCTCCCGGCGGGACGGCCGGGCATCCGGCGAGACAGCGACACTGGCGTCCTGCGAACCGCGCTCGCCGGACAAACCCCGGAAGCCTAGCAGGTGGGCTGTCCGGCACGGCCGACCGGTACGCTGAGGACCGCACCCGCACCACGCGGGGACACTCAGGCACCTCATCACGGACTCGGTGCCGCACATACGAACGGAAGGCGCAGCCATGACCAAGCCCATGCCCGACAAGCCATCGGTGGACGGACTCGAGCAGGTCTGGGGGCCGCAGTGGGAGCAGGACGGCACCTACCGCTTCGACCGTGACGCCGCCGGCGACCGGTCCGCCGTCTACTCGATCGACACCCCGCCGCCGACCGCCTCCGGCTCGCTGCACATCGGGCACGTGTTCTCGTACACGCACACCGACCTCAAGGCCCGGTTCGAGCGCATGCGGGGCAAGCACGTCTTCTACCCGATGGGCTGGGACGACAACGGTCTCCCCACCGAGCGTCGCGTGCAGAACTACTACGGCGTCCGCTGCGACCCGTCGCTCCCCTACGACCCCGAGTTCACCCCGCCGTTCGCCGGTGGTGACGGCAAGTCGAGCAAGGCCGCCGACCAGCTGCCGATCTCGCGCCGCAACTTCATCGAGCTGTGCGACGAGCTGACCGTGCAGGACGAGCAGCAGTTCGAGGAGCTCTTCCGCACCCTCGGACTTTCCGTCGACTGGACGCAGTCGTACCGCACGATCGACGCGACCTCCCGTGCCAGCGCCCAGCGTGCCTTCCTCCGCAACCTCGAGCGTGGCGAGGCCTACCAGGCCGACGCCCCGACGCTGTGGGACGTGACCTTCCGCACCGCGGTCGCGCAGGCCGAGCTCGAGGACAAGGAGATGCCCGGCGCCTACCACGGGCTCGCCTTCCACAAGAGCGACGGCAGCGGCGACGTCGTCATCCAGACCACCCGCCCGGAACTCCTGCCGGCCTGCGTCGCCCTCGTCGCACACCCCGACGACGAGCGGTTCCAGGACCTCTTCGGCACGACCGTGCGCTCCCCGCTCTTCGACGTCGAGGTTCCGGTGCTCGCACACCACCTGGCGCAGAAGGACAAGGGCGCCGGCATCGCGATGATCTGCACGTTCGGTGACACCACGGACGTCGTCTGGTGGCGCGAACTGCAGCTGCCGAACCGCTCGGTGATCGGCTTCGACGGCCGCATCCGGTCCGACGAGCCGGCCTGGATCGAGTCCGCCGAGGGTCGTGCGCTCTACGCCGAGATGGCGGGCAAGACCGTGTTCTCCGCCAAGAAGGTCGTCGTGGACGCCCTGACCGAGTCCGGCGAGCTGGTCGGCGACGTGAAGACCATCAACCACCCGGTGAAGTTCTTCGAGAAGGGCGACAAGCCCCTCGAGATCGTCTCCACCCGCCAGTGGTACATCGTCAACGGCGCCCGTGACGAGCAGCTCAAGCAGACGCTGCTCGAGCGCGGCGACCAGATCGCCTTCCACCCCGACTTCATGAAGGTCCGCTACGAGAACTGGGTCGGTGGCCTGTCCGGCGACTGGCTGATCTCGCGCCAGCGCTTCTTCGGTGTGCCGATCCCGGTCTGGTACCCCCTCGACGCGGACGGCAACCCGGTGTTCGACCAGCCGATCGTCCCGACCGAGGCGCAGCTGCCCGTCGACCCGTCGTCCGACCCTGCCCCCGGGTTCGACGAGTCGCAGCGTGGTGTCGCCGGTGGGTTCCAGGGCGAACTCGACGTGATGGACACCTGGGCGACCTCGTCCCTCACCCCGCAGCTCGCCGGCAAGTGGGAGACCGACCCGGCGCTCTACGACCTGGTGTACCCGTACGACGTCCGCCCGCAGGCGCAGGACATCATCCGGACCTGGCTGTTCACGACCGTCCTCCGCAGCCAGCTCGAGGCCGACGTGGTGCCCTGGAAGAACGCCTCGATCTCCGGCTTCATCGTCGACCCCGACCGCAAGAAGATGTCGAAGTCGAAGGGCAACGTCGTCACGCCGCTGTCCGTGCTCGAGGCACATGGCGCCGACGCGGTCCGCTACTGGGCGGCCTCGTCGAAGCTCGGTACCGACGCGGCATTCGACCCGCAGAACCCGAAGCAGATCAAGGTCGGCCGCCGTCTGGCGATCAAGGTCCTCAACGCGGCGAAGTTCGTCTACGGCTTCGAGCTGCCCACCGGCGCCCACCAGGTGACCGAGGCGCTCGACATCGACATGCTCGCCGCGCTCGGCACCGTCGTCGACCAGGCCACCGCCGCGTTCGACGCGTACGACCACGCCCGGGCGCTCGAGGTCACCGAACGGTTCTTCTGGACCTTCTGCGACGACTACCTCGAGCTCGTCAAGGAGCGTGCCTACGGCACCGCCCCGGACGCCGGTCACGAGACACAGGCCAGTGCGGTCCTCGCGCTCCGCGGTGCGATCGACGTCCTGCTCCGCCTGCTGGCACCGTTCCTCCCGTACGCGACGGAGGAAGTGTGGGCCTGGACCCACGACACCAGCGTGCACCGGGCCTCCTGGCCGGTCCGTGACGACCTGCCGGTCGACCAGGCCGAGACCGGGCTGCTCGCGGCCGTCGGCCAGGCGCTGATCGGCATCCGCGGGGCGAAGACCGCGGCCAAGGCGTCCCAGAAGACGCCGGTGACGCGCGCCGTCGTGCAGGCACCCGCCGCCGTCCGCGAGCTGGTCGAGCGCGCGGCCGTGGACCTGGCGGCCGTCGGCCGGATCCAGGACCTGGCCTTCGTCGACGGTGACGAGTTCGCCGTCGTCGAGATCGAGCTGGCGGAACAGCCGCCGGCCTGATCCTGACGGACCGGACACCGGACGCCCCGTTACCGTGGAGACACGGGCGGGGCGTCCGTCGTCGCGGCGGACTCCGCCGTCGACACGGCTCCGCCGACACGGACTGGAGGCACGGATGCAGTTGGGAACGCGATGGAACGTGGGCGCGGAACCGCCCGCGCGACTGCCCGAGACGATGGTCGTCGCCGTGCGCGGTGTCGAGGACGACCTGGCGGCGCAGTCGGTCGACGCATCGACCTGGCGGTGGACGCTGACGTTCCTGGAGGGCAAGCCGATGGTCGAGCTGGACGACGGGACGTCGATCCACCTGGACCCGCTCGGGCACGCGCAGGTGACCGACCCGGACGACGCGGGGTCCGAGGACTGAGTCGTCGGACTGCGCAGACGCCGGACGGCCGGGGTGACGTGATGGTCACCCCGGCCGTCCGGCGTCCGTCCTGCGCGGTCAGCGCTGCGCGGTCAGCGCTGCGCGGTCAGCGCTGCGCGGTCAGCGCTTCGGCACCGACTCGACCGGCACCGGGACGAGCGCACCGCCCTCGATCCGGTACGCCTGCCGCGTGGCGGTGTCCCGCCCGAGGGCGGTGTCCGCACTCCAGCGGAGCAGACGGTTCCCCGGTTCGAGGTGGTCGAGCACCAGGAACTGCCCGTCGTGGACCGCGACCTCGCCGAAGCGCGCCGCGAAGGCACCCGCGGTCTCGACACCCCGGAGCCAGCCGTCGGTGACGGTGGTGCCGTCGGCCTCGACCACGCGGGCACCGGCGTACCGGGTGGAGAAGTTCCCGTGGGCGGTCGTGCCACCGCCGGCCTTGTGCAGCCAGAGGGTGCCGCTCGCCGGGTCGAGGACGAGCTCGGCGATCACGGTGTCACCGAGACCGCGGTACTGCAGCATGGTGCCGCGCCGGACGTCGACCGGGACGCGGACGACGTCGGGGGTACCGTCCGCGGCGAGGAACTCGACGTGGGCCGACCCGGCGCCCGTCCCGACGGCCAGGGTCTGCAGCCGGGTCCGTCCGACCGTGACGTCGGGGTCGGGGGTGGTCGTGAGTTCGAGCGCTCCGCCCGCGGTCCGCTGCCCGTAGGTCGCGGTCCCCGTCACCTGCACCGCGCCCGTCGGAACGGTGTGCCGGACGACGTGGTCCAGACGGTCGGTCCGGCGGTCGTGGTTGGTGGTGAGGTCGAACGCCGGGTCAGGGCGCTCGGCCATCGCGGCGCGCGTCTGGTCGGAGAGTCCCAGCCCCCAGGCGTCGAAGAAGGCGGTGAGGTCCCGGCCGGTGACCTCGGAGGCGACCAGGGCGAACTGCTGCTTGCGCGCCGCGGTGTCCGAGGTGCTCGGCACCGTCGCACCGAGCGCCCGGTCGACGCGGAACTGCTGGGCGATCCGGCCGTACACGTCGTCCCCGAAGGCCCGGCGGAGCTGGTCGAACATCAGCACGCGCAGCCAGATGTCCTGACGGTCGAAGTGCCGCTCGGCCTGGGGCAGTGCGAAGAACGTGGCCGCCTTCCTCCGGGTGGCCGCGTCGTCGAGCCGGTTCACACCCGGGGTCAGGTGCTCCTGGTTCGCCAGGGCGGAGACGTTGACGGACACCTCGCCCAGGCCGGCCCAGTTCATCCAGTCGGGCTGGTACGTGTGCCCGACCTCGTGCCAGAACGCCCACTGGTCGGCGGGCGCCTTCGACAGCAGGTCCCGCATCGCTCCGGTGTCGTTCTGGAAGCGGATCCAGTCGTGGGACGCGCTCGCGTAGCCACCCCCGGTGTCGGGGTTGGTGACGAGGACTCGCTGCGGTGCCCGGTGTGCTGCCCCGGTCGCGGCCCGGTCGAGCCCGAACACGGCGTCGGTCTTCGCGACGAACCGCTCCAGCATCCGGATGCGGGGGCCGACCTGGATTCCCCGGTCGAGCAGCCAACGCTGGGCGATCGGCTTCTGCACCTGCACGAGGACGTCGTCGCCGATGAGCTCGACGATCGGCGCGGTCGATGACGCCATCCGCTCGGCGAACTGCGCCTCGGTCGTCTCGCCCTCGACGAAGGTCGCCATCGGGGCTCCGCCGTCCACGCGCACGGTCGTGGTCCGGGAGCCCTCGGCAGCGGTGTCGAGGAGGTGGACCGGCCCGCTCTTCGGCACGGTCAGGCGGTTCACGCCCGGCTGCAGCGGGACCGTCTGCACGCCGACGTCCTTCCCGCCGTTGAGGCCCGCGTACACGCCGTACAGACCGAAGCGTGCGGAGAGCCCGGAGACGCCCGCCGGGACCGTGATCGTGACGGTGTCGCCGGCGGTGACGGAACGACCGGTGGGCTCGTGTGCCGAGTGACGGTACGAGCGTCCCTCGGCACGACGTGCGGCCTCGGCGTCCCCGAGGGCACGGACCGGGACCACCGAGTGGGACGGCGCGACGACGAGGTGCTGCGGGGGCGTCGGTGCCTCCGGGGTCGTGACCGTGGTGGTGGCCGCCGGACCGGTGTTGCCGGCGGCGTCGACCGCGCTGATGGTGAACCGCACGGCGGTGCCGTCGGGCAGGTCGGCGATCCGGGCCTCCCGCGCGTCCGCCGGCAGGTGCGTCGGGGCGGCACCCGCACGGGTCACGACGTACCCGTCGACGCCGCGGTCGTCGGTGGCCGCGGCCCACCGGAGGCGAGCGGTGTGCGCGTCGACGGGGTCGCCGGCGAAGTCGGGCACGGTGCTCGGCGCGACGGTGTCCTCGGCGGGGACCTCCGGACCGCTGCCGTCGCCGTCGTCGCTGCCGTCGTCCGGGGTGCAGCCGGCCACGTCGGTGCCGTCGATGCTGCACGCCTGCACCGCCGGGACGACCGAGCCGTCGCCGGTCATGCCGAAGGACAGGTTCGCGGTGGCGCCGGGCGCGAGCTCCTGGCCGCGCTTCGCCGTGATGGTGACCTCGTCGCCGTGCTGCTCGGTGTCCGCCATCCAGCTCACCCAGCTGTCGAAGGCACCACCGGTGACCCGGAACCGGAGTTGCCAGCCGGCCGGTGCATCACCGGTGTTCCGGACGACGAACTGTCCGCCGGCGTACCACGCGGTCGCGTCCGACAGCTCGAGCGAGGCGGAGACCGAGCCCGAGCCGGAGCCGGCGGTCGTGGGCGCTGCCCGGTCCAGCGCGACGGCCGGGTCGGCGAACAGGACGGACCCGGCGAGCAGGCAGGCCAGTGCGGGCAGCGCGCGCGGACGGGGTCGGCGGTGGGGACGGGACGACATCGGCAGGACTCCTCGGTGTGACGGGACGGTCCTCCCATGGTCCGGGCGTCCCCGGCACGAGCCACGTCTCCGAATGGTGACGGCCGGGCTCAGACGAGACCGGCGCGATGTGCGGCGATGGCGAGCTGCGTGCGGTTCTGCAGGCCGAGCTTGTCGAGGACGCGGGAGACGTAGGTCTTCGCCGACGTCGCGGTGACGCCGAGCCGCCCGGCGATCTGGGCGTTCGTCAGCCCCTCACCCACGGCGACGACGAGCTCGCGTTCCCGGTCGGTGAGGTCGCCCAGGTCGTCGAACGGCAGCGGCTGCTCCTCGTGGTCGCGGGCCACGGCACGACGGACGACGGCGTCGGCGACCGCGGGTGCCAGCACACACCGGCCCGCGGCGACGTCCGCGATCGCGGCGGGCAGTTCGTGCGGGCGTGTGCCCTTGAGCAGGAACCCGGAGGCGCCGGCCGCGAGGGCGCGGAGCACGTCGTCGCCGTCGTCGAACGCGGTCAGGACGAGGACGGCCGGAGCTGCCGGACACTCGCGCAACCGCCGGGTCGTCTCGATGCCGTCGATGCCGGGCATCCGCAGGTCGACCACGGCCACGTCGCACCGGAGGCGGCGGGCTGCGGCCACGGCACGCTCGCCGTCGCTGCACTGCGCCACCACGACGAGCCCGGGCTCGGACTCGATGACGATCCGGAGGCTCGACCGGATGTCGTCGTCGTCGTCCACCAGCAGCACGCGGGTCATCGGGGCAGCTCGAGGTCGAGACGGAAGCGGCCGTCGGGCGTCCGGGTGTGTCGGAGGAGACCGCCGACCTCGGCCGCACGTTCGGCGGCGACCGCCAGCCCGTGGCCCCCCGTCCGGCGGGCGTCGGGGAGCCCGCCGCCGGCTGCGACGCCGGCCGCATCGGAGCGCGACGGGACGGCGTTCCGGAAGGTCACCTCCAGGCGGTCCGGCAGCAGGGCTGCGGTGACCTCGACCACGCTGCCCGGAGCGTGCTTCCGTGCGTTGTGCAGGGCCTCTGCGGCGACCGCGTCGAGGACCGCGGCGCACCGGGTGTCGAGCCCCGCGGTCCGGGCGAGCGGTCCGGCGGCGGGTCCCCGGCGGACGACGTCCTGACCGTCCTCGAGCGCCGCGTCGAAGGACTCCTGCCAGGACGGTGTCGCGAGGGTGGCGGCATCAGGCGCCACGGGCTGGCGGGTGCCTGACTGCGCCTCGGTGCTCCGGAGCAGACCGACGACGAAGTGCAGGTCCTCGAGCAGACCGGCGCCGCTGTCGGCGATGCGGGTGGCGAGACGACGGGTCGCTTCGTCATCGCTCTGGGCAGCGAGCGCCGTGGCGTGGAGCGTCATCCGGCTCACCCCCTGTCCGACGACGTCGTGCAGGTCGCGGCTGAGGCGGAGCCGCTCCTGCGCGACGACGTCGGCCGCCCGGGCGGCTGCGGCGGCGGCCTGCAGCCGGAGCCGTTCCTCCCGGGCGCGGACCACCCGACGCGCCTCACCGACGGCGCCGCCCACCAGGGCGGGGAGCACGACGGCGACGAGGGGCGCGGACTCGGCGGGGACCGCGACGTGGCCGGCCCGGAACATGCACGGGTCGGGCACCAGCCCGAGGGGGTGCAGAACGGTGAAGACGCCGAGGACGACCCACCAGCCGCGTCCCCGGCGCGCGGCGACCACGGCGCTCATGACGACGACGAACGAGCACGAGCCCGTCATCGCCCAGACGATCGGGGCCACTGCCGTCGGCAGCAGCGGCCAGCGGTGCACGGCGTACAGCGACAGCCCGCCGATGACGAACACGAGCACCTGCAGGAGGTCCGGCGCAGCCCGGGCCGCGAGGGCGTCGTACCAGACGCTGTAGCCGGTGACGGCCACCGGCAGGACGACGGCGCCGATGTGCGCGATCCGACGGAGGCGGTCCGACGGCGTCTCGACGAGTCGTTCGAGCGGGCGGAGCGGACGATCGATCGTCACATCAGTCAACATGTTGGATATCACGTATCGAGTGTAGACCAAGCAGCAGCGATGGTTTCCTGTCGACTTCCGGAGACGCCCCGCCGGCCCGGGCACGCTGCACCATGGTCGACGTCCGCACCGGCGGACACCATCCGCTCCGGCGGACGTTCCCCTCCGAAAGGCATCCTGATGTCCCTCCGCTCCTCCACCCTCGCCACCGCCGCGATGACCGCCGCGATGATCGGGAGCACGCTGCTCGCCCCGTCCGTCGCCTCGGCCGCACCGACCCGGGAGGCCGCGACCGGCACCGCAGGCCAGCTCCAGATGTGGGACGGCAGCCAGCACTACAGCAGCGGTCAGTTCGTCATCACGAACCCGACCGCGGGTGCGTCGGACTGGGAGCTGACGTTCTCGGTGCCGAACGGGTCGTTCGAGAACCACTCCGACTGGAACGTGGACGCACAGGTCGACGGCGACCGCGTGACGCTCACGCCGAAGAACGGCGCACTGGCAGCGGGCATGAGCGAGTACGTCTCGTTCGGCATCGCCGGTGACGGGTCGAGCGCCCTCACCGTCCAGGGCTGCGACCTCGGTGGCGCCGCGGTCGGCGGCTGCTCGGCGGCTGAGGACCAGGGTCAGGCACCGACCACGCCGGGCGACGTCCACGTCACCGACGTCGCGCACGACCGGGTGACCGTCAACTGGACCCCGAGCACCGACGACGGCCCCGGCATCCTGTACACCGTGACGCTCCTGCGCGACGGCGACGTGATCCGCGAGTACCCCGTACCCGGCGCCCACCGCACGAGCCAGGTCGTCGACCGCCTCGACCCGGACCGCGACTACGAGGTCGTCGTCACCGCTCGGGACTCGGACGACAACGTCAGCGCCGCCGAAGCCGTCTCGTTCACCACGGCCGCCGACCCGTCGGTCGCCGGGCCCGCCACCCCGGCGGACGTCCACGTGAACACCGAGCAGTCCGACCGCGTCATCGTCAACTGGAACTCGCCGGTCACGCCCGAGCTGCTCGGCCACCAGGTCCTGCTCTTCCAGGACGGCGAGCTCATCCGCGCCCACGTCATCGGCAACCCGCGCCAGGCGTCGGTCATGGTCGACCGCCTCACTGCGGGGACCGACTACGAGGTCGCCGTCCTGGCGTACGACCGGTCGGGTCACGAGACGACCTCCGACCGGGTCGCGTTCACCACCGCGCGCTGACAGCGCGAGCCGGGCGCGCTGACCGCGCGAGCCGGGCAACCTGGCGGGGCCGACCCGGGCCTCCCGTCCGGACGCCCACGAACGGAACCGGCCTGGCGCCGCGGGACCACCGCGGCACCAGGCCGGCCCCGCTCTCACGGGCTAGAATGGAGAACGTTCGTTCCCGGCATGCCACCGATGCCGTGGACACCGAGTGGACGGAGCACCGACATGGCGACGAGCACGGTCGAACCCGAGACGGCAGCACGGATCGTCGAGACCGCGGACACGCTCTTCTACACGCGCGGCATCCAGGCGGTCGGCATGGACGAGATCCGTTCCACCGCCGGCGTCTCGCTGAAGAAGCTCTACGCCGCGTTCCCCGGCAAGGAGCAGCTCATCGCTGCCGTCCTCGCCGGCCGTCACGACTTCTGGGAACAGGGCATCCGGGCCGCGGTCGACGCCGCCGACGGCCCTCGTGCGCAGCTGCTCGCCGTCTACGACTTCCTCGAGTCCTGGTTCGGGGACGAGACCTTCCGCGGCTGCGGCTTCATCAACGCGTTCGGGGAGCTCGGCGCGACCTCCCCCGCCATCGCCGAGATCGCCCGCGAGCACAAGGACTCGTTCCAGCGCTTCGTCGCCGGGATCACCTCGCAAGCCGTCCCGGACGCCGAACGCGCCGAGGAGCTCGCAGCACAGCTCGCGCTGCTGGCCGAAGGGGCCCAGACCACCGCGGCCATCGCGGGGACGACCGAGGCGGCCGTGCACGCCCGCCGAGCGGCTGCCGTGCTGATAGACGCCGCGACGCACTGAGGCCGGCGGACCCGGCGCCCGGCGGACCCGGCACCGGTTCGGGCACCCGCCCGCTGCCGGTCCGGTCACCCGCCCGCCGCCCGCATCGCTAGGTTGGGGCGATGGCCACTCCGTTCGATGGACCGAGCACCCTCCCCTACGCCCTCCCCCCGTTCGACGACGTCCGGACCGAGCACTACCGGCCGGCCTTCGGCGCGGGCATGGCCGAACACCGCGCCGAGGTCGAGGCGATCGCCACCGACCCGGAACCGCCGACCTTCGAGAACACCCTGGTCGCGCTCGAGCGTGCCGGGCAGTTGCTGCAGCGGGTCGAGATGGTCTTCTCCACCGTCACCTCGGCCGACTCCACTGACGAGCTGCGCGACCTCGAGGCCGAACTGTCCCCGCTCCTCGCCGCCCACCGCGACGCGATCGTCCTGGACGGGCGCCTGTACGCACGGGTCCGTGCCGTGCACGACGCCCTCGATGCGACCGCCGGCCGCTCGGAGGAGGACCGCCGCCTGGCCGAACGCACGCTGACCGAGATGACCCTCGCCGGCGCCGGGCTCGACGACGCGGGCAAGGAACGCCTGACCGCGATCAACCAGGAGCTGTCGACCCTCACGACGACCTTCGAGCGGAACCTGCTCGAGGACACCAACGACGCCGCGGTGCACGTCACCGACGAGTCCGAACTCGCCGGCCTCGACGACGGCGCGAAGTCCGCCGCCGCGGGTGCCGCCGCCGACCGTGGTCTCGACGGCTGGCTCGTCACCCTGCCGCTCTTCACCGGGCACCCGTGGCTGGCGACGCTCACCGACCGGGGCCTGCGGCAGCGGATCATGGAGGCGTCGCTCTCCCGCGGCCGTCGTGGCAACGCCTTCGACAACCGGGACGTCCTGCTGCGCATCGTCCGCCTCCGCGCCGAGCGTGCCGAACTGCTGGGCTTCCGCGACCACGCGTCGGTCGTCACCGCGGACGAGACGGCCGGTACCCCGGAAGCCGTGGCGGGCCTCCTGTCCTCCCTGGTCACCGCAGCCGTCGCGAACGCCCGCGACGAACGCGAGGCACGCTCCCGCACCGTCGGCCACGACGTCGAGTCGTGGGACTGGGCGTACGCCACCGAGGTCCTCCGCGGTTCGCAGTTCGCCGCGGACAGCAGCGCACTCCGCCCGTACCTGGAGGCCGACCGGGTCCTGCGCGACGGCGTCTTCCACGCGGCGGGCGCCCTGTACGGCCTGCGGTTCACGGAGCGCCCGGACCTGCACGGCTACAACGACGAGGTCCGCGTCTTCGAGGTCGTCGACGAGCAGGACGCCCCGGTCGGGCTCTACCTGCTCGACCTGTACACGCGCGACGGCAAGCGCGGTGGCGCGTGGATGAACCCCGTCGTCGAGCAGTCGCACCTGCTCGGCACACTGCCCGTCGTCGTGAACAACCTCAACGTGCCGAAGCCCGCGGCCGGCTCGCCCACCCTGCTGACGCAGGACGAGGTCGAGACCCTGTTCCACGAGTTCGGCCACGCCCTGCACGGGCTGATCGCCCGGACGACGTACCCGCGGTTCTCCGGCACGAACGTCGAGCGCGACTTCGTCGAGTTCCCGTCGCAGGTGAACGAGATGTGGGTCACGTGGCCGTCGGTCCTGGCGAACTACGCCAAGCACCACGAGACCGGTGCGTCGATGCCGCCCGAGCTCGTCCTGGGGCTCAGCGACTCCGAGGGGTTCAACGAGGGGTTCGGCACGACCGAGTACCTCGCCGCCGCGCTGCTCGACCAGGCCTGGCACCGACTCACCGCCGCCGAGGCCGCTGCGGTCACCGACGTCGAGGCGTTCGAACGGGAGGCCCTGGTCGCCGCCGGCATCGACGCCCCGGCCGTCCCGCCCCGCTACTCGTCGACGTACTTCGCGCATACGTTCTCCGGCGGGTACGACGCCGGCTACTACGGGTACATCTGGAGCGAGGTGCTGGACGCCGACACCGTGGAGTGGTTCCGCGAGCACGGTGGGTTGTCCCGCGAGGCCGGTGGACGCTTCGCGCGGCTGGTGCTCGGCGTCGGCGGCGCGAAGGACCCGCTCGAGGCCTACCGCGAGTTCCGCGGCCGCGATGCCGAGGTCGGCCCGCTGCTGCGTCGCCGCGGCCTGGAGTAGCTGCGCGGCCGGCCGGTCCGGTCCGCGAAACACCGGTGTTCGTCGGTTGCGCCGCGGAAAGACGCGGCGTGACGCACGAACACCGGTGTTCCGCGAACTCGGCGGACGGACGGGAGGCGCGGTGCCGGCCCGCCCCGTGCGTCCGGCTACGCGGACTTCTCGACGCGCTTCGGCGCGGACCGCGGCACGATCGTCGGCGCCGCGTTCTCAAGCACCGACGCCCGGGTGACGACCACGCGGGCCACGTCGTCGTCCGAGGGGACGTCGAACATGATCGGCCCGAGGACCTCTTCCATGATGGCGCGGAGGCCACGGGCACCGGTCTGGCGCAGGACGGCCAGGTCGGCGATCGCCTCGAGCGCCGCGTGGTCGAACTCGAGCTCGACGCCGTCGATCTGGAACATCCGCTGGTACTGGCGCACCAGGGCGTTCTTCGGCTCGGTGAGGATCTGCATGAGCGCCGCCTGGTCGAGCTTCGACACCGTGGTGACGACGGGCAGACGACCGATGAACTCGGGGATCAGGCCGAACTTGTGCAGGTCCTCCGGCAGGACCTCGGAGTAGAGGTCCTGGTGGTCGGTCGGGCTGTGCAGCTGGGCACCGAAGCCGATGCCGTGCTTGCCGACGCGCGACGAGACGATCTCTTCCAGCCCGGCGAACGCCCCGGCGACGATGAACAGCACGTTCGTCGTGTCGATCTGGATGAACTCCTGGTGCGGGTGCTTCCGACCGCCCTGCGGCGGGACCGAGGCGACCGTGCCCTCGAGGATCTTGAGCAGCGCCTGCTGCACGCCTTCGCCGGAGACGTCGCGGGTGATCGAGGGGTTCTCGGCCTTCCGCGCGATCTTGTCGACCTCGTCGATGTAGATGATGCCGGTCTCGGCGCGCTTGACGTCGTAGTCGGCCGCCTGGATCAGCTTGAGCAGGATGTTCTCGACGTCTTCGCCGACGTACCCGGCCTCGGTCAGGGCGGTGGCGTCCGCGACGGCGAACGGCACGTTCAACCGCTTGGCCAGCGTCTGCGCCAGGTACGTCTTGCCACAGCCGGTCGGGCCGATGAGCAGGATGTTCGACTTGGCGATCTCGACGTCGTCGCGGTCCTCGGCGGCGGTGATCTGCCCCTGCGCCCGGATCCGCTTGTAGTGGTTGTAAACGGCGACCGCGAGTGCGCGCTTCGCCGGGTCCTGGCCGATGACGTACTCCTGCAGGAAGTCGAAGATCTCGCGCGGCTTCGGCAGGTCGAACTCCCCACTGCCGGTGTCCTCGCCCGCTTCGGCGAGGCGCTCTTCGATGATCTCGTTGCAGAGCTCGACGCACTCGTCGCAGATGTAGACGCCGGGTCCGGCGATCAGCTGCTGTACCTGCTTCTGGCTCTTCCCACAGAAGGAGCACTTCAGGAGGTCGGCGCTCTCTCCGATGCGTGCCATGCTCTCGGCCTTCCCTGGTCGACGTGCACCGCCAGTGCGGTCCACGAGGTCGTCGTGGGACCGAGCCTAACCGCAACCGGGGACACAGTCGGGGACCCCCGGCCGCGTTCGCCCAGGGCGTGGTCGGCCTGGTAGCGTGAGCAGCGTTTCTCTACAAGTTGTAGAGAACGGCTCCTGGAGGAACCATGCAGAAGCGCCTCGCCACCGGCGGTGTCGTGACCCTCGGCGTCGCCGCCGCCATCGTCCTCGGCACCGCGGCCTCGGCCAGCGCCCACGTCGAGGCCGAAGCGTCGTCGACCGCCGTCGACTCGTACACCACTGTCACGTTCTCCGTGCCGCACGGCTGCGACGGCTCCCCCACCACGAAGCTGCAGTTCCACGTGCCCGAGTCCGTGATCGAGGTCACGCCGACCGTGAACCCGAACTGGACCATCACGAAGGCCACCGAGCCCTACACGGCCCCGAGCTCCGCAGCCGGTTCCGACGAGGACGAGGCCGAAGCCGCCGCCGAGCGCGTCACCAGCGTCACCTACACGGCGAAGACCCCGCTGCCCGCCGACGAGCGCGACACCTTCTCGCTCTCGTTCTCCCTGCCCGACGGCAAGGCCGGCGACACCGTGTCGATGCCCGTCACGCAGACCTGCGAGAAGGGCTCCACCGAGTGGGACCAGGCCACCAAGGCCGGACAGGCCGAGCCGGAGCACCCCGCGCCGACCATCACGCTGACCGCCGCCACCGCAGGCGACGACGAGCACGGCACCACCGCGTCGACCGAGTCCGACGAGGCCACCGCGACCACGGCCTCCAGCTCGTCCACCTCCGTCCCGGCGGACCCGGACCTGGTCGGCCGCTTCCTCGGCCTCGGCGGTCTGCTCCTGGGCGCCGTCGCGCTGGTCGTCTCGGTCGCCGCCACGCGCCGACGCGGCAGCAGCAAGTGACGACGGGCGAGCGGCCGGGCACGCGGCCGGCGGTGCGCCGCCGGGTCCGGGCCGGGAGGCTCGGTGCCGGCACGCTCGCCGCCCTCACGCTCGTGGGTGGTGCGGTGTTCGGCCTCGCGGCCCCGGCCAGCGCGCACAACTACGTCATCGCCGCCACCCCGGCGTCGAACAGCACGCTGACCGAACTGCCGAAGACGTTCGCGATCACCACGAACGACCGCCTGCTCGACATCGGCGACACGGACTCGGGGTTCGCGTTCCGCATCGTGGGTCCGGACGGCCGGTACTTCGAGAACGGCTGCGTCGACGTCGAGGGCCCGACGATGTCCACCGCGGCCGCGCTCGGCAAGTCGGGCAAGTACCAGGCCGAGTGGCAGATCATCTCGGCCGACGGGCACACCGTCTCGGACTCGTACGACTTCACGTGGAAGGCCCCGGCGGGCTTCTCCCCCGCCACCGGCACCACGAAGCCGCCGACCTGCGCCACCGCGGGCAACGGCTCGACCGCCGCGGCGAGCACGACGGGCACGGAGTCCGGCACCTCGGCGTCGACGACGTCCGACGCACTGTGGATCGGTGCCGGCGGGCTCGTCGTCGTGGCCGCGGTCGTCGCCGTCCTGTTGCTCGTGCGTCGTCGCCCGGCGCCCGCCGCTGACGCCGACGAGGACTGACCGGCGCGCCGACCGGCACGCCGACACGCCCGCCGCCGTCGTCCCGACCGGTCGGGACACCCCGCTCACCTCCGCCGAGCGGTCACGAATCGTCGGACTGGCCTCGCCAGAGCGACCGTTCGTGACCACTCGGCGAGACGCATGCGGGCGTGGCGGATCAGCTCGCCCCGGGGACGACGACCGACCCCGGGGACGACGACCGACCCCGGGAACGACGACGGCCCCGCACCGAAGAGGTGCGGGGCCGTCGTCGTACCGAGCGCTACTTGACGAGCGCGGGGAGGTTCTTGCGGCTGGTGAGGACCTGGTCGATCAGGCCGTACTCCACGGCTTCCTGCGCGGACATGATCTTGTCGCGCTCGATGTCGTGGTTGATCTCGGCCGGCGTCTTGTTCGAGTGCTTCGACAGCGTCTCCTCGAGCCAGGTGCGCATACGGAGGATCTCCGCTGCCTGGATCTCGATGTCGGACGCCTGTCCGCCACCCTGCTGGACAGCAGGCTGGTGGATGAGCACACGGGCGTTCGGGAGCGCCAGGCGCTTGCCCGGCGTGCCGCCGGCCAGGAGCACCGACGCGGCCGAGGCCGCCTGACCGAGGCAGACCGTCTGGATCTGCGGACGGATGTACTGCATCGTGTCGTAGATCGCCGTCATCGCGGTGAACGAGCCACCGGGCGAGTTGATGTACATCACGATGTCGCGGTCGGGGTCCATCGACTCGAGCACGAGCAGCTGGGCCATGACGTCGTCCGCGGACGCGTCGTCGACCTGCACGCCGAGGAACACGATGCGGTCCTCGAAGAGCTTCGCGTACGGGTCCTGACGCTTGTAGCCGTAGGCCGTGCGCTCTTCGAAGCTCGGGAGGATGTACCGATCAGAGGGGGCCGGGACGTTCTGCGCGCCACCGAGCATGGGGAGATGCATTCTCGTTTCCTTTTCTTCGGTGGTGATCAGGACTGGGCGTCGGGCTCGGCCGCAGGGGTCTGCGTCTCGCCGTCGTTGACGGTTCCGCCACCACCGACGACCTCGGCGGACGAGGCGCGGAGGTGGTCGACGAAGCCGTACTCCAGGGCTTCCTGTGCCGAGAACCAGTTGTCGCGGTCGTTGTCCTTGAGGACCTGCTCGATGGACTTGCCGGTCTGCTCGGCAGTCAGCTCCGCCATGCGCTGCTTCATGTCGAGGATGACCTTCGCCTGCGTCTGGATGTCCGCGGCGGTGCCACCGAACCCACCGGACGGCTGGTGCAGGAGCACGCGCGCGTTCGGCGTGATGTAGCGCTTGCCGGGCGTGCCGGACGAGAGCAGGAACTGCCCCATCGAGGCGGCGAGGCCGATGCCCACCGTGACGATGTCGTTCGGCACGAACTGCATCGTGTCGTAGATCGCCATGCCGGCGGTGATCGAGCCACCGGGCGAGTTGATGTAGAGGTAGATGTCCTTCTCAGGGTCCTCGGCGGCGAGCAGCAGCAGCTTGGCTGCGATCTCGTTCGAGTTGTCGTCGCGGACCTCGGAGCCGAGCCACACGATCCGGTCTCTCAGAAGGCGGTCAAAAACACTGGGGTTCAGTGTTGCTTCGGCCATGGAAAAGCTCCCGTTCAGTTGTCGCTTGTTGTCGAACTTATCGGTTGCAACGCACGTGGTCTCGTGTGTTCGCTGTCGGCGGTCAGCAGGTCAGGTAACGCGGTCGAGACGTGCGGGGGAACGAACGGGAGGCACGGTGCCAGCTGGCACCGTGCCTCCCGTTCGTGCGGATGGTCGCGACTACTTCGCGTCGGCCTCGGCCGACTCGTCGTCCGTGTCGGTCGACTCGTCGTCGGCGTCCTCGGCGACACCCGCGGTGAACGCGGAGAGGTCGACCGGCTTGCCGTCGGTGTCCTTCACGGTGACCTTCGACAGGACCGTGGCGACGGCCTTCGAGCGAGCCACCTCGCCGACCATGCCGGGGATCTGGCCGTTCTGGTCGATGACCTTGATGAACTCGGCCGGCTCCATGCCGTACTGCGCAGCGGCCTGGATCAGGTACTGCGTGAGCTCTTCCTGCGAGACCTGGATCTGCTCCTTCTCGGCGATGGAGTCGAGGAGGATCTGCGAGCGGAAGGCCTTCTCGCTGGACTCGGCGACCTCCTTGCGGTGCTCGTCGTCCTCCAGACGGTTCTCCTGCTCGAGGTGACGGTGGACCTCGTCCTCGATGAGCTTCTCGGAGATCGGGATCTCCACCGACTCGAGGAGCTGCTCGACGAGCTTGTCGCGAGCGGCAGCGCCCTGGCCGAAGGTCTTCGACTTGGCGATCTGCTCCTTGAGGTCCGCCTTGAGCTCGTCGAGCGTGTCGAACTGGCTCGCGATCTGGGCGAACTCGTCGTCGGCCTCGGGGAGCTCGCGCTCCTTGACGGCGGTGACGGTCACGGCGATCTGGGCGGTCTCGCCCTCGCGGTCGCCACCGACGAGCTTCGACTCGAAGGTGGTGGACTCGCCGGCGGTGAGGGACTCGAGCGCCTCGTCGATGCCCTCGAGCAGGTCGCCCGAACCGATCTCGTAGGAGACGCCGGTCGCCGAGTCGACCTCGTCGTCACCGATGGTGGCGGTCAGGTCGAGCTGGGCGAAGTCGCCCGAGGTGGCCGGACGGTCCACGGTGACGAGGGTGCCGAAGCGCGTGCGGAGGTTCTGCAGCTCTTCGTCGATCTCGTCGTCGGAGACCTCGACCGCGTCGACCGTGAGCTCGAAGGAGCTGTAGTCGGGCAGGTCGAACTCCGGACGGACGTCGACCTCGAAGGTGAGGACGAGGTCGCCGGAGAAGTCCTTGACGTTCGGGAGCTCGGCGACGTCGGCCTCGGCACGGCCGAGGATGCGCAGCTCCTGCTCGTCCACCGCCTGGCGGTAGAAGGTGTCGATGGCGTCCCCGACGGCGTGGTTCAGTACCTCGCCACGACCGACGCGCTGGTCGACGATCGCCGGCGGGACCTTGCCCTTGCGGAAGCCGGGGATGTTGATCTGCTCTGCGATGTGCTTGTACGCGTGGTCGATGCTCGGCTTGAGATCGTCCGGCGTCACGTTCACGGTGAGCTTGACGCGGGTGTCGCTCACCTTGTCGACGGTGCTGGTGGCCAAGGGATGTTCTCCTGTTGGTTGACGTTCGATGTGACCTGGTCGGGGCGACAGGATTTGAACCTGCGACCTCCCGCTCCCAAAGCGGGCGCTCTACCAAGCTGAGCTACGCCCCGGTACGAGGGCCAGGATCGTCGCGTGCGCCGTTCAGCGCGCGGGCAGGACGAGTCCAGCCCAGCGACCTCGACGAGTCTAGCGGGCTCCAGGTGCACGATCCCCGGTAGGACTCCCGGTTGTGGGAAGTCAGTCGTCAGCGGCTCGCCGCAGACCCCGTCGCCACTGCACCCCGACGACGACCTGGACCGCCAGGGCAGCCACCCCGAGGAGCAGCCCGGCGACGATGCGCCACACGTGCAGCAGGGCGTGCCAGGGCTGGGTCTGCGGGTCGCCGAACAGGTCCGGGCGCAGCGAGAGCACCACCGCTGCCAGGGCCACCAGCACGTAGGACAGCACCCGGGAGCGCTTGATCGTGCGCTGCGACGACTCGTCCGGCGGCGGCAGGATCATGGGGGTGTCGATCGTCCGGTATGGTGGTGGGGCTGCGACACGTGCGCAGGCGCGGGGATGTAGCTCAATGGTAGAGCCCCAGTCTTCCAAACTGGCTACGCGGGTTCGATTCCCGTCATCCCCTCCAAATCCGGGCTAGCACTGTGCATCCGGACTGGCACTGCGCCGATCCGCGATTCCCGTCATCCCCTCCAAATCCGGGCTAGCACTGTGCATCCGGACTGGCACTGCGC
>Ga0308156_1000259_pt1 | contig 141025 bp, 129 predicted proteins | sample PhyAR2_FD_201041 | JGI IMG/M metagenome (GOLD analysis project Ga0308156, IMG submission 201041) | Phyllosphere microbial communities from UC Gill Tract Community Farm, Albany, California, United States - DLSL A.R2 | ecosystem: Host-associated > Plants > Phyllosphere > Unclassified | place...
TATTAAATGACAACGACACGGCAACATCGCTATCCACACTGACCACAGATTCAGCAACTCGCGTTACCTGCTCAGACGAATAGAAACCAACGTAATCTAATCGTTTCTGTGCAGTACGAACTGCATCGAGGGTCAAGGGTAATTTTACCTTTTGCATAGGGCGCGCATATTAACTTTGTAAAGACCGAGAGTCAAAGGAAAAGGCCTTGTGGGCGCACTTTCCCTCCAATATTCGCTTCCTGAGCGGCGGACAGTTTAAAATGTCAGATTCAATTACGCCATGCTTTATGGAAAAAATATGTCACCTTTGATTCTAGCCTCTACTTCGCCTTACCGCCGAGCTTTGCTTGAAAAGCTTGGCGTTGAGTTTATCTGCGCAGCGCCCGATACCGATGAAACGCCGAAAGATGGGGAGTCAGCAACCGATTTGGTTCAACGTTTGGCGTTAGAAAAAGCGCTATCGCTGACAAATAAATTCCCAAATAATTTTATTATTGGTTCCGATCAGGTATGTGTCATCGATGGAAATATCGTCGGTAAACCGGGTTCGGTGGAGAATGCACAGCGCCAATTACGCGCCGCCAGTGGAAAAATTATCACCTTTTATACCGGTCTGTGCGTAGTTAATAGTCACACCATGCATAGAGAGATGATCTGTGAAACATTCCACGTTCATTTTCGTCATTTAAGTGATGAAGAAATTCGCGCTTATATCGAGCTAGAAATGCCACTCAGCTGCGCAGGAAGCTTTATGTGTGAAGGTGCGGGAATTTTACTATTTAGCCGTCTCGAAGGCCGAGATCCCAATGCGCTGATCGGCCTCCCGCTGATTGCGCTCAATGAAATGCTGCTTAAATCAGGTTACAACGCCCTGCTACACAGCAAAAACAAAGCATAAAAAAAGCCGGAATCACTCCGGCTTATTCATGAGCAATAAGAAAAGTATTACGCCTTTGTCTTGCGCAATACGTCAAGGCAATGGCGCAATTTCTTATCCAACGGCGCTTCAATACGCATGGTTTCCCCCGTATTCGGGTGCTCGAAACGCAATGCTGCAGCATGTAGGAACAAGCGATCCAAGCCCGTGCCTTTCAGTTCGCTATCAAACTCACGATCGCCATAGCGATCGTCAAAGGCAATCGGATGCCCCGCATGCAGCGTATGAACACGAATCTGGTGTGTACGTCCCGTGACAGGACTTGCTTTCACCAGCGTAGCATTCTCAAAGCGCTCCTCCACTTTGAAGCGAGTCTCTGACGGTTTGCCCTCGGCATTCACCCGCACGATACGCTCACCGCTTTGCAGAATGTTCTTCAACAATGGCGCCTGCACCACTTTACAGTGCGACTGCCACTGTCCACGCACCAGTGCGAGATAATCTTTCTGCATGCCCTTCATACGCAGTTGTTCATGCAGTGCACGCAAAGCAGAGCGTTTTTTAGCAACTAACAGCACACCCGAGGTTTCACGATCCAAACGATGAACCAATTCAAGGAAACGCGCTTCAGGGCGCAGTGCACGCAATCCTTCGATAACACCAAAGCTTAGGCCGCTGCCACCGTGAACCGCTGTCCCAGAGGGCTTATTCAGCACCAACAAATAATCATCTTCAAAGATAATGCAGTCGTTGAGCGCGGCGACTTTGTCCAGTTTCGCGGATACAGGCGCTTCATCTCGCTCCGCAATGCGCACCGGAGGAATGCGAACCTCATCTCCAGACTGCAGTTTATATTCTGGTTTAATGCGTTTTTTATTAACCCGCACCTCGCCCTTGCGCACGATGCGATAAATCATACTTTTTGGCACGCCTTTCAGCTGATTGCGCAAAAAATTATCAATACGCTGCCCAGCCTCATCGGCGGCAATCGTGACTAACTTTACTGAGGTGTTATTCATATTCATGGGCGCGATTTTAAAGAGGCAACTCTCTGCATGCCACTTCTTTTTTGAACTCGCCGAAGATAATCATGAAAGGAATGAAAAAGAGACGATGTGGACACGGTTGAGAGAACGTTTGCGCCCGCATTATGCCTAATATACGAGCAACCAGACAGCCTTGTTGTGAACTACTGCAAGAATCTTCCGGATAAGGGCAAAAGTCGTCTTGCTATACAGGGCATTGCAGTGGAATAATGACAAAGATTTCCGCGTTTATTCTCATTAAGACAGGGAAAACGACGGGATTTGACGTTTACTTGATGACACAGAAATGCAGCAATGGCGTAAGACGTAGTGTGAAATCAAGTAATTAGCGGGCTGTGGGTAGCAGTCTGACCAAAATCATGGAATCAGTAATACTCAAATTTTGTAGGGTTATCTACTGATAAACAGTGCTCTGTTTCACAAAGCTGTTTTTTCGCTAAGAAACATAGGCTTACCGAAATATGCGCCCCTATGCAGGCGACAACCGTGAGGTTGACGACTTTGCGATAAGACTCGGGGTCATCGGTCTTCCTCTCGGTCAGGACGTTATTTTGCCCGCAGCTTAGTTGCCAATGCAAAAAAAATGAGTAAGTTTAAGATGAAAAGAATGTTGATTAACGCAACTCAGCAGGAAGAGTTGCGTGTTGCCCTAGTAGACGGACAGCGTCTGTACGATCTGGATATTGAAAGCCCAGGCCACGAACAGAAAAAAGCGAATATCTACAAGGGAAAAATAACCCGTATTGAGCCAAGTCTGGAAGCTGCTTTTGTAGATTACGGTGCTGAACGACATGGTTTTCTCCCCCTCAAAGAAATCGCCCGCGAATATTTCCCTAGCAATTACTCCTCTCATGGCCGCCCAAACATCAAAGATGTTTTGCGCGAAGGTCAGGAAGTTATTGTTCAGGTTGATAAAGAAGAACGTGGAAACAAAGGCGCAGCGCTAACAACGTTTATCAGCCTAGCTGGTAGCTACTTGGTATTGATGCCGAACAACCCGCGTGCAGGTGGTATCTCTCGTCGTATCGAGGGTGATGACCGTACAGAATTGAAAGAGGCCCTTTCTTCTCTGCAGTTGCCTGATGGAATGGGTCTAATTGTTCGTACCGCAGGCGTGGGTAAATCTGCCGAAGCTCTGCAATGGGATCTGTCATTCCGCCTGAAACACTGGGATGCCATTAAAAAAGCCGCTGAAGGCCGCCCTGCTCCATTCCTAATCCATCAAGAAAGCAACGTTATCGTTCGCGCATTCCGTGATTACCTGCGCCCTGATATCGGCGAAATCCTGATTGATAACCCAAAAATTCTCGATCTCGCCAAACAGCATATTGCAGCGTTGGGGCGTCCTGATTTCAGCAGCAAGATTAAACTGTATACCGGTGAAATCCCGCTGTTTAGCCACTACCAGATCGAATCCCAGATTGAGTCTGCATTCCAGCGTGAAGTACGCCTGCCTTCCGGCGGCTCCATCGTTATTGACTCGACTGAAGCCTTGACCGCTATCGATATCAACTCCGCTCGTGCAACTCGCGGCGGTGATATCGAAGAAACAGCGTTCAATACTAACCTTGAAGCGGCTGATGAAATTGCTCGCCAGCTGCGACTGCGTGACCTTGGCGGCCTGATCGTGATCGATTTTATCGATATGACACCGGTACGCCATCAGCGCGAAGTTGAAAACCGTCTACGCGACGCCGTCCGTCAGGATCGTGCTCGTATTCAGATTGGACGTATTTCACGCTTCGGTTTGCTGGAAATGTCTCGTCAACGTCTGAGCCCGTCTCTTGGCGAGTCCAGCCACCACGTGTGTCCGCGCTGTAACGGTACAGGCACCGTACGTGACAATGAGTCTCTGTCTCTCTCGATTCTGCGCCTGATTGAAGAAGAAGCGCTGAAGGAAAACACCAACGAAGTCCACGCGATTGTTCCTGTTCCGGTTGCTTCATACCTGCTGAACGAAAAGCGTGAATCCGTGAGTGCTATCGAGAAGCGTCAGGATGGTGTGAAAGTCATCGTCGTTCCTAACGATCAGATGCAAACACCACATTATTCCGTCGTACGCGTGCGTAAAGGTGAAGAAACCAGCACCCTCAGCTACCTCTTGCCTCAACTCCATGAAGCAGAGAGCCTGACTGCTGAAGAAGAACCGGTACTTGAGCGTAAACGTCCTGAACAACCCGCACTAGCGCCGTTCTCTCTGGATGTTGAGGCTCCGCCGGCTGAAACTACCGCACCTGCTACCGTAGCACCTGCGACGAAAGCCGTTGCTAAGCCTGCTGAACCAACCCAACCAGGTTTGGTTAGCCGCTTCTTCTCTGCACTGAAAAATATGTTTGCTGGTTCAGAGTCAGAGCAAAAACCAGCTGCCGAACCCGCTGCGCCGGTGGAAGAACCTCGCCGCCAGAATCAGGATCGTCGCAACAACAACCGCCGTCAAAATGGACGTCGCGATCGTAATGACCGCAACGATCGTAATAACGACCGCAATAGCGACCGCCCTGAACGCAGCAACGACCGTAATAACGATCGTAGCAACGAACGTAACAGCAACCGTGAAGACCAGCGCCGTAATCGCCGCCAGCCAGCACAAGCTGCCAATACTGACGTTAACGTTGATGCAGCGCCAACTGAACAGCGCGATGAACAGCAGCCACGTCGTGAGCCACGTAACAACGACCGTCAGCGTCGTCGTACCGAGGATAAACGTCAGGCTCAGCAAGAAGTAAAAGCGCTAGAAAACAATGACGTCGTCGCCGCGACCGAAGCCGAAGAAAGCAACCGTGAAGAAAATCAGCATATGCCGCGCCGTCAGCGCCGCCAGCTGACTCAAAAAGTACGCTTCACAACGCAGGCTGAAGACGATGCCGCAGCGTTAGCTAAAGCCTCCGTTCCTGCCGTAGTCGTCACGCCGACGGTATCTGAACCTGCGCCGGCTGTTCAGGCTGATGCACCACAGCAGCAGGCAAACGAAGAAGAAAGCTTCCGTGATAACCGTCAGGGTGAAAACGGTATGCCTCGTCGTTCTCGCCGCTCACCTCGTCATCTGCGTGTTAGCGGTCAGCGCCGTCGTCGTTATCGTGATGAGCGTTACCCAACTCAGTCGCCAATGCCTCTGGCATTTGCCGCCGCCTCTCCAGAGATGGCATCTGGCAAAGTGTGGATCAGCTATCCAGTTGCACCAACGGCAACGACTGAAGTTGAAGCGCATGCTTCTACAACCGAACAACACCAGACCGAAACACATGTTTCTCCTGTTGCTGAAAACGTTGTGGAACACAGAGTAGAACAACCCGCAGTGGTTGAAACCGTTGTGGCGGCCCCCGTCGTTAAGCCAGTCATCATCCCTGCGGTGGTCACTTCTGTAGTAGCAACCTCAGTTGCTGCGGCACCGGCTGCATCGTTAACCACGGATACCGTTGCGGCAGAGCCTGTGACTGAAGTTAAACCTGCAGAACCAAGCATCGACGCGGTAGAAGTTGCTTCTAACGCCCCTGTTGTTGAAGAAACAGCAGCCGAAGAGACAGTGGTCGAGCAGAGTGTTACTGAAGAAACCGCGGAGGCTGTTGCTCCCGTAGTGGCAGAAACTCCTGCTGAATCAGTGAGCGAAGAGCTAGCGACTGCTGAATCCACGGCAATCGATGCTGCTGAAGTTCCTGTTCTAGCAGAGACTCAGCCAGAAACGGCGGCGGTTGAAACGCCAGCGACTGAAACAGTAGAGACTAGGGCTACTGAAGACGCTGTCGTCGAGGCGCCTGTACAGCCTGCGGTGGCGACTCCAGCTAAACCGGTTATTGTGGTTGCGGCTAAAGCACAGCGCGTAGCAACAGCACCAATGACTAAGGCTCCCGCACCTGAGTATGTTCCTTCGACTCCGGCCGTGAGCACTTGGCAGCGCCCTGCTTTGGATCTACAAAGCAAAGGCGGTGCCGGTGGACATGCAGCGGTAAGTCAGGCAACAGCACCGGCAACTAAGCCACCAGCCGTTGATTGATGAGTTGGCTATTGCACTAAATAAAAAACCCGCCATTGGCGGGTTTTTTATTTGTAAACTGACCTCAGAATTACTTTATTAAATAATAAAAACCATTCTCATATGTTTAATAATATATATGCATCAATAATTAGGACAATTATTATTCATCGTTTGAGCTAGGATAAGTTTATTATAGATGGAATATAATTTGCCTAGAGTTTCTGGCATCACAATGTATTATTTCCGCACAGTCTCCGGCTGCATGACGCAATGGGCATGAAGGAAAACCTTAGCCCCCGGAGACTGGCTATTATTTATTCATCAAGCAATCTGATGTAGAACCTTAATATCAAGCATCTCCAACTTCCCTTCAATTTCTTTCACAAAATTCTGGAAGTGTACGGTATTGTTATGGTGATCTACCGCTTCCTGAGACGCCCATACTTCAAAGAATACATAGGTGCCTTTATGGCCAATTTCTTCGTGCAGATCATACTGAATATTACCGACCTCTTGTCTACTAGGATCGACAACGCGTTCTACTGCTCTATGAATGGCTGCTGTATGCTCTGGTTTAGCGATCAAGGTTGCAACTATACGAATCTCACTCATCGTGGTACTCCTTTTCTTTGATTTCACAGATTCATTCATTTAATACCTGCTTTCACATTACGCTTTTTGTCACACAAAATCCCGCAGGAATTCTCATGAATCATACTAATTATCGATAGATCACAACAAACGAGTGCATATTGACGCGTTTCCCCTTATCCTTATTCCCCGCCATAAAAACACATTTTCATCGCTAATTTAAGAATGTGTCTCGCTCGATCTGTATCGTCAACATCACTCAAGACAGTCTTGTCAGCCGGAGCCTTGTAATGACCGTAATGCAGCACGCCCTTAAGATCCGCCGCCCAGATGACTGGCATCTCCATCTTCGCGATGATGAAATGCTAAAAACCGTTTTACCGCACACGAGCCAGCATTTCGCCCGTGCCATCGTCATGCCTAATCTGGTTCCGCCGATCACCAGCGTTGCTCAGGCACAGGCCTATCGCGCACGCATTCTCGCTGCCGTACCGGCGGAGCACGATTTCACGCCGCTAATGACCTGCTATCTTACCGACGATCTCGATGCTAATGAGCTGATCTCGGGGCACGCCGAAGGGGTTTTTACTGCGGCAAAGCTCTATCCTGCTAATGCAACAACTAATTCTAAACATGGCGTAACATCGGTTCCTGGCCTATATTCGCTGTTTGAGAAGATGCAAAAGGTGGGCATGCCGCTGCTGATCCATGGTGAAGTTACGCTGCACGACGTGGATATCTTTGACCGCGAGGCTCGTTTCATCGATGAAGTTATGCAGCCTCTGCGCAAAAATTTCCCAGAGCTGAAAATTGTCTTTGAGCACATCACGACCCAAGAGGCTGCCGAGTTTGTGACCGAAGGGGATAGCTTTTTAGCCGCAACCATCACCCCGCAGCATCTGATGTTTAACCGCAACCACATGCTGGTTGGCGGCATCCGACCACATCTGTTCTGCCTGCCCATACTGAAGCGCAGCACGCACCAGCAAGCGTTGCGTAAGGCTGCCACCAGCGGTAACAGTCGCTTCTTCCTTGGCACCGACTCTGCGCCACATTCACGCCATCGCAAAGAATCCAGCTGTGGATGTGCCGGTGTATTTAATGCGCCAACGGCCGTACAGGCCTATGCAACCGTGTTTGAAGAGGAAAATGCGCTACAACACCTTGAAGCATTTTGTTCACTCAATGGCCCTGCATTCTATAACCTGCCAGTTAACGAGAGCTATATCGAGCTGGTACGTACCCCCGTCACCGTGGCCGAGTCTATCTCCTGTGGTGACGATACATTGATCCCATTCTTAGCCGGAGAAACCGTTCAATGGACGGTCAAGTAAACGACTAATATCCAGAATTGGGCCCAGCCCACTTATTCAGTGGGCTGCAACACCAGATGGAACATAAAATGAGTAACACGGAGAATCTGCTTGAACTGCGCAATATTTGTTTTAGCGTCGATCAACAGATTATTATCGACAATCTCTCTTTAACGCTTCAGCCCAACGAGTTCAAAGTGATTACCGGTCCATCCGGTTGCGGTAAGAGCACTCTGCTGAAAATAATAGCCTCTTTATTCCCCCCCTCCTCGGGCGATATTTTTCTCCATGGGAAGAATATTATTACGATCAAACCTGAAGAGTACCGTCAGAAGGTTTCTTACTGTTTCCAAACCCCAGTTCTATTTGGTGAGACAGTCAGTGATAACCTCAGATTTCCGTATCAAATCCGCGGGGATAAAGTCGACAATGAAAAAATAAAAAAGGGATTGCTACAGTTCGATCTCCCTCTGCACATTTTAGACAAGAAGATTGATGAACTTTCCGGTGGTGAAAAGCAGCGTGTGGCTCTGCTACGCAATCTACAATACCAACCTGAAATCTTATTGCTTGATGAAATAACCAGCGCTCTTGACGATAAGAATAAAGAAATTGTGCACCAGGTCATTGATGATTTAATCAAGAGCTCTGGCATCGCCGTTTTGTGGGTCACACACAACAGCGATGAAATCCGTCAATCTCATAATCTTCTACGCATGGAAAAACATGAAACCAAAGGGGAAGAACAGTGAGCGAACATAATATAACCGATCAATCACTGGTTATGGCTCTAGCACTCGTCGCTATCGCACTCCTGATCAGCGGTAAAGAAAAGCTGGGGTTAGAAAAAGACATTATCTGGAGCGTAACCCGCGCCATTATTCAGTTGATTATCGTTGGCTATGTCCTGAAGTATATTTTTAATATTGATCATGCCCTGCTAACACTTTTAATGGTGCTATTTATTTGCGTCAATGCGGCTTACAACGCCAAAAAGCGCAGCAAAAATTTAAGCCATGCCTTTGTTATCTCACTAATCGCTATCGTGACGGGTACCGCGCTTACCTTAGCAGTGCTGATCCTCAGCGGCTCCATAACATTTACACCTATGCAGGTTATTCCTATTTCGGGAATGATTGCGGGTAATGCGATGGTCGCTGTTGGGCTGTGCTACAACAATCTGCGTCAGCGTTTTGCGGATGAAAAACAAAAAGTACAAGAGATGCTCAGCCTCGGTGCGACACCTAAACAGTCATCTGCCGCAATTATCCGTGCCAGCATCAAAGCCGCGCTAATACCTACCGTTGATTCAGCCAAAACTGTCGGGTTAGTCAGTTTACCTGGGATGATGTCGGGGCTTATTTTTGCGGGGATAGATCCTGTGAAAGCGATTCGCTATCAGATCATGGTGACATTTATGCTGCTCTCTACCGCCAGCCTCTCGACCATCATTGCCGGCTATCTCGCCTACAAAAAGTTTTATTCTGATCGGTCACAGTTATTGTAGTTTGATTCGTTGGTAAATACGCCAACCATATAACATCGTATATAGGCAAAAAGCCCTGCTCAATAAGCAGGGCTTTTTTATGACGGCTATGCGTAAAATACTACTTCACACAGCGAGTACATTGTTCAGACTGGATCACTTGGAAGAAATCATTGCCTTTATCATCAACCAGAATAAATGCGGGGAAGTCTTCAACCTCAATTTTCCAGATCGCTTCCATACCCAGTTCTGGATATTCCAGACACTCCAAGCTCTTAATACTTTGCTGAGCCAGAACCGCAGCTGGTCCACCGATGCTGCCGAGGTAAAAACCGCCGTGTTTCTTACAGGCATCAGTCACCTGCTGGCTGCGGTTACCCTTCGCCAGCATGACCATGCTACCGCCGTGGGCCTGCAGCAAATCGACATAGGAGTCCATACGCCCTGCCGTTGTTGGCCCTAATGAACCAGATGCATAACCCGCAGGCGTCTTCGCCGGTCCTGCGTAGTAAATCGGATGATCTTTAACGTATTGTGGCAGCCCCTCACCTTTGTCTAAACGTTCTTTCAATTTAGCGTGGGCAATATCGCGCCCAACAACAATGGTGCCACTCAGCGATAGACGTGTCGAAACAGGATACTGAGATAGCTGCTGCAATATTTCAGACATTGGACGGTTTAAATCAACCTTAACCGCTTCCCCCTCACCGGCTTTACGCAGGTGTTCAGGAATATATTTACCCGGATTGCTTTCCAGTTTCTCAATCCAGATACCATCACGATTGATCTTCGCTTTGATATTACGGTCTGCCGAGCAGGAAACCCCCATACCTACTGGACAAGAAGCACCATGGCGAGGTAAACGAATAACACGAACATCATGGGCGAAATATTTGCCACCAAACTGTGCACCTAGGCCGAGATTCTGAGCTTCTTTCAGCAACTCCTGCTCAAGCTCAATATCACGGAACGCCTGACCATGTTCATTACCTTCCGTTGGCAGACCATCATAATATTTGGTAGAGGCGAGCTTCACAGTTTTCAGCGTCGCTTCGGCTGAAGTGCCACCGATAACAAAAGCAACGTGGTATGGAGGGCATGCAGCAGTACCTAAAGTACGCATTTTATCGACCAGATAATTTTTTAGCTTACCCGGAGTTAAAAGCGCTTTAGTTTCTTGATAAAGGTAAGTTTTATTCGCTGAGCCGCCGCCTTTAGCGATGCACAGGAACTTATACTCATCGCCGTCGGTGCTATATAAATCGATCTGCGCAGGCAGGTTACTGCCGGTGTTAACTTCTTTATACATATCCAGCGCGGCGTTTTGCGAATAGCGCAGATTATCTTCAATAAAGGTGTTGTATACGCCGCGAGACAGGGCTGCTTCATCACCTCCCCCCGTCCAAACTCGCTGACCTTTCTTACCGACGATAATCGCGGTTCCAGTATCCTGACAGGTTGGCAAAATACCCTTTGCTGCAATTTCAGAATTGCGCAGGAATTGCAGTGCGACATATTTGTCGTTTTCACTGGCTTCTGGATCGTCAAGAATTTGGGCAACTTGTTGTTGATGGGCTGGGCGGAGCATAAAGGAAGCATCGTGGAACGCGTGTTGGGCAAGGAGAGTCAGCGCTTGCGGTTCAACCTTTAGGATTTCTTGCCCTTCAAACTCAGCGACCGAAACATGATCTTTACTCAACAGATAATATTCGGTTTCGTCTTTTTTTAGTGGGAACGGATCTTGGTAATGAAATGGCTTATTTGACATTTTTTTCTCACTTGCAACATCAGCTTCAGTAGATTCACACTCACGCGACGTATTCTCGTCGGCTCACTGTGTAAAGAAAACACCACCACCTTACGTGTTTTTAGCCTGTTGATTCTTGAGCTAAATCCAAAATATACCCTCTAATGATAAAGGGGTACTTTTTGAATGGGGCTTTCCATCTTCACAGGGTGAGAACTGCGGGTACAGATTTTTAATTGCTAAAGTCATTATCTCGCAGTTAACACAATGATTACAATCGCTGAGACCCGATCAGAGTCTCAATGTAAGACATTGCTTTTCACATAGGCATAAAAAAGCGGCCATCAGGCCGCATTAGCAACATATTCAGCATTAAGTATTAAGCGTTTTTGTAACGCTCAGCCATGGCATTCGCTGCAACCATTGCTTCATATACATCATCGGCGGTTAATTCCATTGGCATATTGCCCATAGTATCCCCTTCCGCACAGGCAATTTCTGCCACTTTGCGCCATTCAGCTTCTACAAAGTTTTTCAGTCCCATGTCTTGTAGCGTCAGAGGTAATCCAGCGACTTTGATGATACGAATAACTTCGTCGAGTTCGGTGCGTGGGGCATTTTCCAGCACAAGCTGGGTAAGGAGACCAAATACCACTTTTTCACCGTGCTGCGCACGATGTAAATCAGGCACCGCAGACATACCGTTGTTGACCGCATGAGCAGCGGCTAACCCTCCCGCCTCTGCCCCAACGCCACTCAAATAAATCGTCGCTTCAATGGTTTGTTCAAGCGCAGGCGTAGAAACTTTATTTCTTACCGCATCCATCGCCGCATCGACATTTTCGCTCAACAGCTCATAGCACAGTTGAGCCAGACCGAGTCCTGTTCGAGATGGCTTTTTCAGCACCAAATTCACGCCGTCAGCTGCATAGCAGGCACGCGCTTCAAAATAGGTTGCAAGCGCATCACCCACACCGGCAGCAAAGAAACGTACCGGCGCGGCTGCAATAATTGAAGTATCGGCAATAACAGCATCAGGGTTTTGCGGCAAAAATAGGTAGCGTTCGAACTCCCCTTCTTCGCTATAGATGACCGCCAGCGCAGTGCATGGAGCATCGGTAGACGCAATCGTTGGGAATAAAATAACCGGCAATTTATGGTAGTAAGCGACTGCTTTAGCAGAGTCTAAGGTTTTGCCTCCGCCAATGCCGACAATAACATTTGCACTCTGCAATTCGGCTAATGCTCCAAGTCGCTTAATTTCTACTTCAGTACATTCGTAGTTAAATTTTTCACAGGTACCTTTTAGTCCCGCCTTTTGCAACCCTGTAACGGCCTCATCTTTCACTCGTGGCAATATGAACTCATCACTGATGATAAAAGCATTATCACCAAAATCTTTCACGTAATCATGCATTTGTTGAAGAAGGCCGCGCCCAATAACAAATTTTTTCGGTGAAGTAACCGTACGAGGTGTTTTATTCATATGACGCTCCTGAAAATAACAGCACGATTTGCTGAAGGTGATCTTTCGTTAAGAAAAATTTTATCTTCATAAAAGGATACGCCTTCATCCACCGCTAAACTACCTAAGACAAGATAATACTAACTATTTAGGGTTATTATTTTATCTGCGAGATGATTTTAGAGAAAAGGCTAGGTTTAGCTGAAAAATTAAGCGGCCAAATAGGATAATGAGCTTTTAAATTTTGCGACATAAATTCATCAGATTTTTCTCTGGAGGGTTTTATTCTCGATGAAAATTAAAAATCAATTCATATTACAATTAAAACTAAGCACGGACTTTATCTACAGATTTGATAGGGCTAGCATTGATCTGTTGCTTATCTTTTGATGGAGAAATTATATGCAGATTGCTTACGATAGAAACAGAAACCCTTTACGCGTTGGCGCCCACGTTATAGAAAACGGCACGCGTAATGTCATGGTGATTAAAGCGATTAACGATAAGAATTTAGCAAGAGAAAAAATTCGCGCGGCAAAATGCGTCGTATGCAACGATAGCAATGAATATTATGCACCACAGGATCTGATTTTACTCGGCCATTAATAAACAAGGCTGATAGTCACTTTACGATACTGATATAAAAAAGCCTGAGCATTGCTCAGGCTTTTTGTCTGGTATAAACAAATTTAGTCTTTCTTCTCGAGCAAATGACGATAGATTAAACCGCCGATAATGCCGCCAATAATTGGCATTAACCAGAATAGCCACAGTTGCTGCAATGCCCAAGTGCCTTGGAAAATAGCGACTGCAGTACTGCGTGCTGGGTTTACAGACGTATTTGTCACTGGAATACTGATAAGATGGATCAGCGTTAGCGCCAGACCAATCGCTAATGGAGCAAAACCAGCCGGTGCACGCTTATCTGTCACGCCATGAATAACAATCAGGAAGAATGCACTCAAAACCATCTCAACTACAACAGCAGATTGCAATGTGAATCCGCCAGGTGAATGTTCACCATAACCGTTTGATGCAAAACCACTGACTGTGGCATCAAAGCCAGCCTTACCGCTAGCGATAACATAAAGCACGGCAGCAGCTGCAATACCACCAATCACTTGAGCTGCAACGTAAGGCACCACGTCTTTCGCACTGAAACGACCACCAGCCCACAGGCCAATAGTCACAGCAGGGTTAAAATGACCACCTGAAATATGTCCAACGGCATACGCCATAGTCAAAACGGTTAAGCCAAATGCCAATGCAACACCAGCAAATCCAATACCTAACTCAGGAAATCCAGCCGCTAGAATGGCGCTACCACAACCACCAAATACGAGCCAGAACGTACCAAAAAACTCGGCCGACATTTTTTTAAACATTATTACCTCAACAATCAAAATAAAAGGTGGCTACAGAATTGCGTTTAAACGCAACGCCAGCACCATATTTCTATAGGCACTTTTGTTTCGTCAGGCTATGTTCTATACAATAAAAAAAATAAAACCCTTTGCCTAGCGCTCTCCGTAGACAAACAGTTTTGACATCCATGATTAAATAAACTCAACACTGAGACTTCCAGTACTCAATATAAGTGTTATTCATATAACTATCCATTTTTTGGATGCATTTTCCACATGTATTATTTTTTCTCAAGGAAAAAATAGTGAGATTATTCTCAGATATCATGGTGAATCAATCAATTAGAACAAAACACCTACATAGATGGAGTTTATTTAACAAATCAACACGCTGTCTGGCTGAACTTTATACAACATTCAGGCCATCATCTTTTTAGACAAAAGATTGTCTGCCCATGCCTATGGGGTAATATGAGGTTTTGATATATCGGCTTTTTTACAAACTTCAGTAAAAATTTGCATTCTTTCACAGGTCTTATCAACGGCAAAAACCATCATATAGCAAAAAATAATGAAGCCGAATAAGCAAGAAAGGACAAGTAAGATTTTTGTTTTCATCGTAAGTAGGTAGGAGCTTCTTTAGGCTATGTAAGTAGGCTACCCCTACTTTAACAACAGAAAGTTAAACTAAGGCTCTACGGACTTACTCTAAACAAGATAGGTAGCACATAATGCTAACAGATGAAACGCACTCGGCACGAAAAGACACGCGCTACATGGAGGCGCCGAACACGTTTCTCTGTTACCACTTCCATAATGCATCCAAGGATAGGCTGGCTTGCTAAAACTTTCAAGCCTCCCCCCTTCAAGATATTGTAATCTAAGACTTCGCCGAATTTTCCAATGCAAAATGATTAAGATTCTCCCTCTGCGGTCTACGTCTAACATATTGAATAAATGATAAAAGGCAAAAACCAGTCTTACGACTGGCTTCTTTAAGCATACTTAAGAGGCTATAGGTACAATCGTACTCTTATAACGTTCGAGTATCGGAGATGAGACATCCTTAGGGTTCTTCAGCGACCATAAATTACGCGTAATACCATCGTTGACCAAGTAGATCACGCCGGTTTCAATCGCTGACATGACGCAGAGCATAACTGGCTCATTTGTGGTATAGCCAATTTCGCCTTCAAGCAGACGCTGGTAGTCAATGTAGCGGAATACCCCAGCCTGAACTTCATAGGACAAAATCGTCTTACTGGTATTTACCGATGATAATACTTGTCCGGTATTAACATCAACGACGCGCAAATTAACTGCGATTTGATCTAACTGATATTGTGTACTCGCACCAATACCAAAGAAACGAGCTCCAGCGCCCCCAGATTTTACATTGCTTTCGTAGCCGATAATTGAGCCTTCGATAAGCACATTTGCAGCAACCAAAGATGAAAGCTGACGCTGGTTATTCACAGCAGCGGTACCATTTTCTTGGGCAGCACGAATAATTTTTCGTTCATTTAATAGATTTTGTAAACCCTGTCTTTCTAAAGGAATAAACCAACCTGAATCTTTCAAGGCAGAAACCAACATTGCCGTCGCACTTTGAGGAACCGCGGTCGAAAAGTTACTGGCCGGATACGGTTTAAACTGCCCTGTCTCATCCTGAATATTGTACACAGAGACAAACAGCTTTCCCGCAGGCTCAGGCAGATGCGTTAAATCCTGGTAGCTTTGCGCCCGAGGCATTAATGTGGGTTTAGCCGCTTGCTTTGGCGGAGCCGTTAGGCATCCACTCAATAAAAGAACTGAGATAATTAATAAATAGCTGCGCATGTCTCATCATCCCGTGCTAATTGGAATTAACGCTTGAGAGACCATCAACTTCGATGGTTGAGGATTTTCCCGTAGTGCGATCGAGAATATTCATGGTTAATCGCCCATCAATATTTTTCACATCGACAATGAAGTCCTTGGTCACTAAACGCCCTGGTTTCCCTTGGCTAATATTGCCCATCAGATTCCCCAATAGCTGAGATTGAATAACTGAAGTGAAGTTGTCTAATGCTGACGGTGTTGCGGTATCAAAATTATATCCGTTGGGGTCTTTATACGAATTTTGTGCATTCGCTTCATTGAGCAAAAATGCACCATTGTTCGGATTGCCTCCAAAATTAGGGTTAACAAACTGAAAAACCATATTACCGCCCCACGATACTGGGGAAATTAGTATTGATATAAAGGCTAGATAAGCGACTCGCATTGTGACTCCTTAAAACTCATCTGCGGTTAAGTCACCAGTATTGAGAAGCGCTTTATCGATAGAACGGCGAGATAGCGATTCATTAACGCTTTCAATAGCTACGGCAACATCTTTGTCAAAGCTGCGTTTGTTTGGAAATAAAAACGTTTGATAAACCGTATCCTGTTCAATTTTGATAGTGATCCAACTTCCCCAGCGGGCACTCGGTCTTTCATTGATCGTTAGTGTTCCTGGGTATTCTTTTCCCCAGTTGTCACTAAAATCACGATAAAAGGCATGACCTATTGACGTTACCGTGTGATCGGTAATTAATCCGGGAACCTCAATTTCAGCCGCAGAGGTATTCTTTCCTGCACTGCATATAGAGGCAATTACAAGAATAAACATAATTTTTTTCATCATTTAACGCCTGAGATGATCGTTAGCCCAGGAAACCGCCTGTGTGCGATTTTTTACCGATATTTTCTTAAATAGATTATAAAGATGCGTTTTTACCGTGTTTTCACTGATGAATAACAGCTTGGCTATTTCGGTGTTCGAGGCCCCCGCTCTTAGCTTATTCAGTATTTCTTTTTCTCGATGAGTGAGCCCTGTTGCCTCTGGGCTATGATAACGATAATGTGAAGATTGGCTGATTAAATAACTAGCAACACCCTGACTAAAAAAACATTCTCCCTTGATAACACTCTTTATTCCTTCCGTTAGCGTCCGTTCATCCATTGATGGATAGAATACTGCACTAATGTTTGGCCATGACTCAATATCTTGGTTTTGATAATCATCAGGAGTATTTAATAACAATATTCTATTTCTCTGCCGGCAACGGCTCAGCTCTGATTGCCATAAAACGGTCGTTCGTCGGTCAGCCTCCATAAGGTCAAAAAGATAGAGAGTATTATCTACGGGGTCATTTAAATCTTTGTTGATATTATGTATCTTGGTATTGACCTGTAACGTCAGTTGAAGCTGGTGCAGTAGTGCTGTTGCTTGCAATGACGGCTTAGTTATTAATACCAATAAATACTTCTTACGCTCTACTTCATCAAGCATAATAAAACCCTGCATTTATGCGAAGCGCAACACTCCCTGCTTAATTAAAAACAGTTTTTATCGAGCGCTACTTATCCGCTGCTGTGTAAAAGGCAGTGCAAGAAAAATTTGAAATATGCACAGAGACGAGCCGTATATGCCATCCGTTATTGCGGGCATATTACATGATTTAATCTAGCCATTGGCGCTTCTAACGCAAGTGCTATTTGTGTTTCAAAATGTAACTTGATATTTATAAATAAGTCTTATCATTACTTCTAATTTACATAATCCTTAATCGTTTCTTTAGATTCATCCAAGAAATAGCAAGCAGGTGATCTTCTTTAAAAATATAGAGAGGGTAAATTTATTCTTTTCAGCAAAGCACTTAGCGCACATGATAATGGGAAATACCACTTTATGATTAGCTTGCTTGGTATATTCACATGCATTTCCCTTAGGTAAGTGGTATGTGAATTGTATCTTTGCTAGAAAACAATGCGCTCATGCTAGCGCATGAAATTTTACCACGCGTCAGTGATGCCATAGGTCATACCCGTAGCGCATGCGCTGGGGTGGCAAACTTCATTACATGAGTAAGATGAAAAACAGCTATCAACATGTTAATGCTCGACTAATCGACTCTTTAGCTTTTATTACAACGAATAAACATTATCGTCTCATACTTTCTTATCAGGCTTTATTTTTAAAATACGACTTCTAGGTGAGTTATTTAATTTTTCTTCGGCACATACTCAAATCATAAATCAGAATATTCCTGAAAGAGTTCTCAGGACGTTAGCATACGAATCATCACGTCATAATTTGATTCACCGATTACATTAGGACGGCAAAATGAAAAAGATTGTCTTGTCAGCCGCTCTGCTTGTCACCCCTTATTTGGCAGTAGCAAATAGTGATTTAGCTAACGCTGATATGAGCACTGGTTATAGTGACTTGAATAGTCGTTATAGCCAAAGTGCGCTTATTAACCAAATAGGTAGCGATAATAGAGCTTTTACCCATCAGCAAGGTACGAACAATCATTCGATTATCGTACAACAGGGAAATAGTAACCAAGGCAGAATTACCCAATCCAGTAGCAATAATAATGCGTTAATTGCTCAACGAGGTTCGGGAAACTCTGCGGACATTACTCAACTTAGCAGCAATAACAATGCTGTTATTGCTCAACTAGGTAGTGGAAATAGTGATTCAATCATTCAAGACAGTTTTGGTAATTCTGCTTATATCATTTCCTTCGGGAAAAATAATATAACGCAGATTACCCAAACGGGCACAAACCGCTCAGCCGGTGTTGTGCAAAATGCTTCAGGAATGGCCATTAGAGTTACACAACATTAGTTATTGTTTATCTGATACACACATCTGATTCTTTAACCGACGGGGTAACATCATGAATAAGTGGAAAATCATCGCAGCATCTAGCTTTGTTTTTGCTATGAGTAATGCAATGGCGTTAACTAACCCAGCTTACGTTTTCCAATTCACACCTCAAACCGGGGCATTAGGCGGTGAGGTGCAGGTCTATCAGCAAGGCACCAGTAATATTTCCAGCGTTAATCAAGATTCTGCGGTTTTCTCTAAAACATCCGTATCTCAAAGCGGGGGTCTATTAGGTGGCACGGGCAACTACGCATCGGTAAACCAGAATGGCAACGTCAGCGTTGTTGATATTAATCAGCAAGGTAATAATAACGCCGCCACCTCAAGTCAAAACGGGAACTGGTCTGTCACTGAAGTCTCTCAATCGGGTCTCTTCGGCAACACCGCAACCACAAATCAAAGTGGTGACTTCTCCAGAACTGCCGTGGTTCAGTCTGGTTTTGGCTTGAATAATGCCGTAACCAGTCAAAGCGGCGATGCCGCCGTTATTGTTGTCCGCCAAAGCGGTGCATCCAACTACGCTAATAGCTCACAAACAGCTGACTTCTCTTACTCCAACGTAAATCAAGTCGGTGCAGGCAACGCCTCATACGTTAATCAGAACTAACTTTCTCCTCCCAACAAGACAGGGCGTTGCCCTGTCTTGTTTTTATTTCCGGAGCCGCAAATGCATCCTCTTCTGATCGCCTCTGTTTTATCTAATCAACTTTGGTTCGATACTACCCAAGAGGGTCAATATTACATACTTAAGCCCATGGCTTCGGTCACCAATAGCTGCGTATGCAATATTACCGTAGACATAATCCGACACGGCCTTCATGGCGAAAGCATCTCCCAACAGACAGGCACGGTTCAACTAACAGCCAACCGAAAACAAGCGTTAGGGCAAATGAGTTTTCCCGTACTGCAAGGTGACTGGCTGCAAGTTACCGTTGTCTTAACCGATGGCGATAGCGTGCGCTTGGAGAAACAAGTGATACTCCCCGATAAGGTTTGAACCAATGACGCCTACGTTCCCCCATAAAAAAAGGAAATGCCTTCGCAGACATTTCCTTTTGCACATCAATAGATTCCTATTTAGATGGTTTTATACTCTGCTTCCGCATTGGCAAAACGTGTCTGGATAATCTGTGAAGGCGTTCGCCCCATCAGACTAACAACTACAATCGCAATGCTGGCGAAAATGAATCCAGGGATAATCTCGTACAGATTAAACCATCCATACTGCTTCCATACGATGACGGTGATTGCCCCGCTCAACATACCGACTAACGCGCCATTACGCGTCATACGAGACCACATCACAGAAATTAATACCACTGGGCCAAATGCCGCACCAAAACCGGCCCATGCATAACTCACTAACCCCAGCACGCGGTTTTCTGGATTGGCCGCCAAAGCGATGGCAATCAATGCCACCAGCAGAACCATCAGACGCCCGACCCACACCAGCTCACGCTGTGACGCTTTCTTACGGAAAAAGGCTTTATACAAGTCTTCAGTAATTGCACTTGAACATACCAGTAGCTGGCAACTCAGCGTACTCATCACCGCCGCTAAGATGGCCGACAGCAAGATCCCTGCAATCCAAGGGTTAAACAAGATTTTAGCCAGCTCGATAAACACTCGTTCACCGTTTTCAGACACGGTTCCCGCTTGGCCAGGATTATTTTCAAAGTAGGCAATACCAAAGAAGCCCACCGCAACCGCACCAGCCAGACATAAAATCATCCAGGTCATACTAATTCGACGTGCTTTGCGAATAGTTTGATGAGAATCTGCTGCCATAAAGCGCGCCAAAATATGTGGCTGACCGAAATAGCCTAATCCCCAGCCCATCAGAGAGATGATGGCGATCAGGTTCAAACCCTTGAACATATCAAGATTGGCCGGATTCTTGGCTTCGATGACGAGCATGGAAGTATCAATACCCCCCACGGCCAAAATAACGAATACCGGCGTTAAGATCAGTGCGAAAATCATTAGGCTAGCTTGAACCGTGTCGGTCCAGCTGACAGCCAAGAACCCCCCTATAAAGGTATAGAGGATGGTCGCAGCGGCGCCTGCCCACAGAGCCGTTTCATAGCTCATACCAAAGGTGCTTTCAAACAAGCGCGCACCCGCAACGATGCCTGATGCGCAATAGATCGTGAAAAATACCAAAATGACCACCGCCGAGATTACGCGCAGCAGCTTGCTGGTGTCTTCAAAGCGGCTGGTAAAATAATCGGGCAGCGTCAGAGCATTATTGTTAGCCTCGGTGTGCACACGTAAACGTCCGGCAACCAGCTTCCAGTTTAAATACGCTCCAACGGTTAATCCGATGGCAATCCAACTTTCAGAAATCCCTGAAAGATAAATCGCGCCTGGTAAGCCCATCAATAGCCATCCGCTCATGTCAGATGCGCCAGCTGATAATGCGGTAACCACGCTCCCTAAACTGCGTCCGCCTAAAATATAGTCATCAAAGTTGTTGGTAGCGCGATATGCCACTAGGCCAATGACGATCATTCCCAAGATGTAGACCAAAAAGGTCACCAACATCGGTGTACTTATCATGCAGGTGTCTCCGTATTTATTTTTATCCGTCACACTTGGAGTGTTTTCTGTTATTAACGATGCTAGCTAACGACTCAGACACAGCTCCAACTACTCAGGCTATATGCTTATCAATCAGGCATTTTTATGCTGTATTTCGGTTTTAAATACCTAACTGCTTTAAAAACTCAGCCGCATCGGAACGATGATGCGGCCAAACCCCATCTTAAATACAACCAATAATGAAAATCTAAACGTCGGCATCTTATGAACAGGCTTAGCTTATTCACAAGTTATTTAACTCAAAAGTTACACAAAGTTTACCATTCATCACATTTTGACCTGCATCAGGTTGCAACAACGATCCATTAACATGTGCTTTGACATAGCTCACCGCTAAAATATCCCTCTAATTTATAATGAAATATTTAATGTTTCACATAACTTCTTTCACATTTCCTTGTGCTTACCTGAGCTAAACCGCCGGATAAAACCTGCGCCATTTCACACATTCAAAACTTGTACCTTTTAACAAGGTTGCACAAAGTTGCAACATTCATAATGAACAGGATATGCTCAGGCTCTACCTTACAAAAATAAAATGGAGTAGGACGGCATGGGCACCACCACTATGGGTGTAAAACTTGACGAAGCGACGCGAGATCGTATTAAAGCCGCCGCACAGCAGATCGATCGCACGCCGCATTGGGTAATCAAGCAGGCGATATTTAATTATCTCGAGCGAGTCGAGAGCGGCAGTACGCTCCCAGAACTACCTCTTCCCGTATCTGACACACTTTCCAGCGACGGCGACGATACCGTAACGCAGCCAGATCAACCACATCAGCCGTTTCTTGATTTTGCAGAACAAATCTTGCCTCAGTCCGTCGCGCGTGCTGCCATCACCGCGGCCTATCGCCGTCCTGAGCATGAAGCCGTCTCTATGCTGCTCGAACAGGCGCGTATGGCGCCTGAACTCGCGCAGTCGACGCACCAGATGGCTTATAAAATCGCAGAAAAACTGCGCAACCAAAAAAGTGCCAATGGCAGAGCTGGGATTGTTCAAAACCTGTTGCAGGAATTTTCACTCTCTTCGCAAGAGGGCGTGGCGCTGATGTGTCTGGCCGAAGCCTTACTGCGTATTCCCGATAAAGCAACACGCGATGCGCTGATTCGCGACAAAATTAGCAATGGTAACTGGCATTCGCATTTAGGTCGTAGCCCTTCTCTGTTCGTTAACGCCGCCACCTGGGGACTCCTGCTCACCGGACGTCTGGTTGCCACCCACAACGAATCCAAGCTTTCTAGCTCGCTGAACCGTATTATCGGCAAAGGCGGCGAACCCTTGATTCGCAAAGGCGTTGATATGGCAATGCGTCTGATGGGCGAACAGTTCGTTACCGGAGAAACCATCGCTGAAGCGCTGGCAAATGCGCGTAAGCACGAAGAAAAAGGCTTCCGCTACTCTTACGACATGCTCGGTGAAGCCGCGCTGACCGAAGCTGACGCCCAGCGTTATATGATTTCCTATCAGCAGGCCATTCACGCCATCGGGAAAGCCTCTAACGGTCGTGGTATTTATGAAGGTCCGGGGATCTCTATCAAGCTTTCCGCTCTGCATCCTCGCTACAGCCGTGCACAATATGAGCGAATGATGGACGAACTTTACCCTCGTTTGCTCTCCCTGACATTGCTGGCACGCAGCTATGATATCGGCATTAATATCGATGCTGAAGAAGCTGACCGTCTGGAAATCTCACTCGACCTGCTTGAACGTTTGTGCTTTGAGCCAGAACTAGCCGGTTGGAACGGCATTGGCTTTGTGATTCAGGCCTATCAGAAACGCTGTCCGGCGGTTATCGATTATGTCATCGATTTAGCCCAGCGCAGCCATCGCCGCCTAATGATTCGCTTAGTGAAAGGCGCCTATTGGGACAGCGAAATTAAGCGTGCTCAGGTGGAAGGTTTAGAAGGATATCCTGTTTATAGCCGTAAGGTTTACACCGACGTTTCTTATTTAGCCTGTGCGCGTAAACTTCTGGCGGTTCCTAGCGCCATTTATCCGCAGTTCGCCACGCATAATGCCCACACTTTATCGGCGATCTATCACCTCGCGGGGCAAAACTACTATCCGGGGCAGTATGAATTCCAATGCTTACACGGCATGGGTGAGCCACTGTACGAGCAGGTGGTTGGAAAAATAGCCGAAGGCAAATTCAACCGTCCTTGCCGTATTTATGCGCCAGTGGGAACCCATGAAACGCTGTTAGCCTATTTGGTACGTCGACTTTTGGAAAACGGGGCGAATACATCGTTTGTCAACCGTATTGCCGATAACTCGCTGCCGCTGGATGAACTGGTTGCCGACCCCGTATCCGCGGTTGAATCGATGGCAGCCAAAGAGGGGGCTATTGGCCTACCTCATCCGCGTATTCCATCCCCGCGTGGGCTGTATGGTGAAGAACGCCGTAACTCACGCGGCTTGGATCTTTCCAATGAGCAGCGCTTGGCCTCTCTCTCCAGCACGCTGCTGAGTAGCGCTAGCCATAATTGGAACTGTGCCCCTATTCTCGAGCATCCCGCCAGTGGAGATCAGCCATCTCAGCCGGTGATTAACCCTGCCGAGCCACGCGATATCGTAGGCTACGTCACGCCGGCCAGCGATGCAGATATTGAAGCCGCGCTGAGCAGCGCAGTGAATGCGGGGCCCATCTGGTTTTCTACACCGCCGGAGCAACGCGCTGCCGTGCTGGATCGCGCCGCTGACTTAATGGAAGATCAGTTGCAGAGCCTGTTGGGTTTGCTGGCTCGTGAAGCAGGTAAAACGTTTAACAATGCCATTGCAGAAGTTCGCGAAGCGGTCGATTTCCTGCACTACTACGCTCAGCAGGTACGCCACGATTTCGCCAATGATACTCACCGTCCGCTGGGTCCCGTCGTGTGTATCAGTCCATGGAACTTCCCGCTAGCTATCTTTACCGGACAAGTTGCAGCCGCGCTAGCTGCGGGGAATAGCGTGTTAGCCAAACCCGCCGAACAAACGCCGCTGGTCGCAGCTCAAGCCGTACGCATTCTGCTTGAAGCCGGCGTGCCATCCGGAGTGCTACAGCTATTACCGGGTGAAGGTGAAACCGTGGGCGCTAAACTGGTCGGTGATAGCCGCGTACGCGGCATCATGTTTACCGGCTCTACCGCCGTAGCCGGTATTTTGCAGCGTAATATTTCTGGGCGTTTGGATCCTCAAGGTCGCACCACGCCGTTGATCGCCGAAACCGGTGGTCTGAATGCAATGATCGTAGACTCGTCCGCGCTGACCGAACAGGTCGTCACCGATGTCGTGGCTTCTGCTTTCGACAGTGCCGGACAACGCTGCTCAGCGCTACGCATTCTGTGCGTGCAAGAAGATATCGCCGATCACACACTGCAAATGCTGCGCGGCGCGATGGCCGAATGCCGTATGGGGAATCCTGAGCGCCTATCAACCGATATTGGCCCCGTTATCGATGCCGAAGCTAAAGACAATATCGATCGTCACATTCAGGCTATGCGCGCCAAAGGCCATAATGTCTATCAGGCCGCGTTTGAACATCCACAAGATAGCAAAGAGTGGGCTGAAGGTACTTTCGTCAAACCCACCCTGATTGAGCTGGAGAGCTTTGACGAGCTCGAGCAGGAAGTTTTTGGCCCTGTTCTGCACGTTGTCCGTTACAACCGCCAGAATCTTGATGCATTGATCGAGCAAATCAACGCGGCGGGTTACGGACTCACGCTCGGCATCCACACTCGTATTGATGAAACCATCGCGCAGGTAACCGAACAGGCAAAAGTGGGTAATCAGTACGTTAACCGCAATATGGTGGGCGCCGTGGTTGGCGTGCAGCCATTCGGCGGTGAAGGACTGTCCGGTACAGGGCCTAAGGCCGGTGGACCACTCTACGTCTACCGTCTGCTTTCTAGCCGTCCAGACGATGCGGTAAGCCGTACGCTGGCACGTCAAGACTATGAGCAAAACGTTGACGCAACCCTACGCCAACCATTACTGGCAGCCCATCAAGCATTGCTAACATGGGCGCAGCAAGAGAAAAACACCGCGCTGGCGCAGCGCTGCCAAGAGTTTGGTGATTGGGCGCAAGGCGGCACCGTCCGCTTATTGCCAGGTCCGACTGGAGAGCGCAATACATATGCACTCCTCCCGCGTGAACGTGTGCTATGTCTGTTCGACAATGAGCAAGACGCCCTGACCCAGCTCGCTGCCGTGCTCGCGGTCGGTAGCCGTGTTCAGTGGATTGATAGCGAAGTTCAGCGCACGCTCTATCGTCGCCTGCCTAAAGCCGTACAGCAGCAGATTAACGTAGCAAAATCGTGGGATGCCGAGGGCGTTGAATTTGACGCGGTGATCTACCACGGTGACTCCGACCAGCTACGCAGCCTGTGCGAAAAAATCGCCGAACGCCCTGGTGCGATTGTGTCAGTGCAAGGGTTCTCACACGGAGAAACCGGTATTCTGCTAGAGCGCCTGCTGCTAGAGCGTTCACTGAGTGTGAATACCGCCGCCGCTGGTGGGAATGCGAGTTTGATGACGATAGGGTGATAGGTAAGATTTGGAGGGGCGTTGGTTGTGGGGGGGCATTGTATGTGTAAGATTTCGTACGCTTAAGACATCGAAATCCACATAGCCATTGTGCTAGCGTCCGAGTTGGGGGGCCAATCGCTGCCCCCCAACACCCCAGCTTGGCACCGTCCTTCAGCCTGCTTCGCAGGTACCCGAATCTCGTCATTCCGGCCTTAACGGAACGAACGGCAATCGCCATCCTGGCTCCTCCGTTCTTTCGCCGACATCCCTGTCGGCGAATCCTAGCCTACATTCCTCCCTTCGGCTGAAGAACAACGTGCCGGAAAAGGTCAACGTCAACAGACAAAAACACGCTCTGTTTTTGTCTGTTTAATTGTTTAAGTCTTGGCAGGGAGAGCCGCCGATACAGGGATGTATCGGCGGAGTTTGGGGCGCCCTGGATGGGCGATACCAAACCGGAGCGGAAATGGCGTCTCGGATAAAAAGCGCGAGGATTGAAGGGGCGCGCGCTGGCGCCCCTCATCGGTCGCCTTCGCCAGCGGTGCCATGGAAACGCATGTGCTGGCCGGCGAACGAAACAATTCACCGCAATCCCATACGGAAATAGCATCTCAGATAAAAGCGTACGGGCAGGCGGAATATTCCATCGTATCAACCTAAATAACAGGCATCCCCCCCTCAAATATAACTCAGCGGCTCATCCACCAGCTTCTCGCCCAAAAACTTCTCCAAAAACAGCTTAGTTCTTGGGTGCTGTGGATTGGCAAACAGTTCTTTGGCGGCGCCCTGTTCTACAATTCGCCCTTCATCCATAAAAATGGCACGGTTGGCAACGTCGCGGGCAAAGCTCATTTCATGAGTGACGATCACCATGGTGCGGTTTTCTTCTGCCAGTGCACGGATAGTGCTTAGTACCTCGCCCACCAGTTCAGGGTCCAGCGCCGAAGTAGGTTCATCAAAAAGTATGACTTCCGGCTGCATCGCTAATGCTCGAGCAATAGCCACGCGCTGTTGCTGACCACCGGACAGGCGTTTTGGAAACGCATCCTCTTTGCCTTTTAAGCCAACTTTTGCCAGCAGTTCACGCGCTCGGGCAATCACCACCTCTCGCTTTTCGCCTTTAACGATAACCGGCCCTTCAATAATGTTTTCCAGCACGGTACGGTGCGGGAATAAATTAAAGTTCTGGAAGACAAAACCCACTTCCTGACGCAGTTTTCTAATTGCCGTTTTTTGTCGGCTCAGCGGCTGGCCGCCATCAATGGTGACATCGCCAACCTGAATCGTGCCGCCGTCAGGCTCCTCGAGCAAATTGATGCTACGCAGCAACGTGGTTTTACCAGAACCACTTGGCCCAATGATGGCTACCACCTCCCCCTTCTCAACCGTGAGATCGACGCCGTGCAGCACGGTGTTTCCGTTAAAGGATTTCGTCAGATTTTTTACTTCAATAGTGCTCACTGTGGGCTCCCAAACGGATACGTCTAAAATCGATACTGTGCAGATGCAACGCCGCGTACACGGCGCGTCACCCAATATAACGGCAACTTTAGCAACTCAGGACAGGGAATAAAAAATTTTGCAGGAATATGGTTAGACTGATATGGAATAAGACACAAAAAAGCCATCGTAACGATGGCTTTTCATACTGAAGGCTTAATCAGCAGACCGCTGTTTTTTGCCAACTAAGATACTGATCGTATTTCCGTAGCGCGATGCGATAGTTATTTTGATTCGCGTCGGTCATATTCTCGATCAGATCCCACTGTTGCTCACTGCCGCAAAACTTTTCGTCGGGGAAATCGCTCGCTCTTAACATATCGTCTAAGCGGCGCAGGCGGACAATATATTCACGGATGGAGCTATGGCTCATTTCCGTCTGTTCAAACAGATATTGTTTAAACTCGAGAATATCGAAGTAATCCGCTTTGCAATGGCAGTACACGTCACTACAAAAACGACACAATGCCGTTAGCTCTTTTTCCAGTTCTTGCCAAACTCTGTCGTCAATCAGTTGATCCATCCCAGCAAGCGTTTCGCGATCGAGAATTTTCCCACGAAACACCAGAGACATGCGATCGAGCGATTTACCACAATGAGAGCAATCACACTGGCTGTGTTTAAAATCTTTCAAATAGCGACTCAGAGGCCGTCTTTTCTGTTGGGATGCTGTCATGGCAACATGCTCCATTTTATCGAATAACTGGTGACACATTAGCTTTGGCTGGCCAGCTTGGTACGTAGACGTTTTATCGCCTGACTATGCAGCTGGCTGACCCGAGATTCTCCGACCTCAAGCACGGCGCCGATTTCCTTCAGGTTTAGCTCCTCTTGGTAATAGAGGGTCAGAACCAATTTTTCACGTTCCGGTAAGGCTTCAATGGCGGCGATCACGCGCTGGCGCAGATCTCCTTCCAACAGCTGTTTGAGAGGATTGGCATCCTCATGCTGCTGAAATACCGGCTCGGCGCTATCGCCATGCTCTTCTCGCCATTCATCGTAAGAAAAAAGATGGCTGGTGTTGGTATCCAGCAAAATCTGCTGATACTCAGCCAGTGGCATATCTAACTCTTGGGCAATTTCGGTTTCTGTCGGTGCGCGATGCAGGCGCTGTTCTGCTCGCTGCATAGCCGCTGAAACTTCACGGGCATTTCGACGCACGCTGCGCGGAACCCAATCTCGGCTGCGTAGCTCATCGAGCATCGCGCCGCGAATGCGCTGAACCGCATAGGTGGTAAAAGCCGTCCCCTGCATGGCATCGTAGCGTTCGACCGCGTGCAACAGCCCGATACCTCCAGCCTGAAGCAGGTCGTCCAGTTCAACGCTCGCGGGCAGGCGAACCTGCAAACGCAGCGCTTCATGGCGCACTAGCGGAGCGTAGCGCTGCCACAGGGAATTTTTGTCGATCACGCCGTCGGCGGTATACAATTCACTCACGTTGACAGAACCCGGGTTGATGGATGCCCGGCTATTATCTAACTCTCACGCCAAAGCCAATGGCGCGATTAGTCAGCAAAAATGCCCCCTTTTCTCACGTTGCTTTTTCCGCAATAGAAGTTTGCTCAGTTATTCATCAGGTGGTTTATGTAAAAAACCCCGCCGCAGCGGGGTTAGCTGAAATGCTGGCGAAGTATTAACGCAGCAGAGTCAGTACGTTCTGAGTAGACTGGTTAGCCTGAGCCAACACAGAAGTACCCGCCTGTTGCAGAATGTTTGCACGGCTCATGTTAGACACTTCGGTCGCGTAGTCAGCATCCTGAATACGAGACTGGGAAGCAGTCAGGTTGTTTACGGTGCTGTTCAGGTTGTTGATAACAGAGTCGAAACGGTTCTGTACCGCACCCAGAGATGAACGCAGGCCGTCGACCTGAGATAAAGCTTTGTCTAGGACTGCCAGAGGATCGGCTGTGGTTGGAGTCGTAGATAGCTGAGCACCTTTGGTGACTTTACCATCATCCGCTAAAGTTGCTTTAGAATAAGTATCCTTACCATCAGCGTCTTTGCCCATAATCACATAGCCAGTTTTACCTTTAGCATCGGTATATGCGTGCAGTGTGTCGCCCGCAGCAAGACCAGTAACGGTGGTGGTACCGACTTTCACAGAGGTGGTTTCAGTCAAACCTGTTGGTGCAGTTGTAACAACACTACCACCTGTGCTTGAGTCAAAGTTGAATTTACCTGTAGCATCTACAGTACCTTTAACCCATTCAGTCGCACCTGACTGGATATAAGAATCGGTGCCATCGCTATAGACTTTACCGTCTATAGAGGTTTTCTTCGTACCAGTATTGCCGTCGACACCAATTGTTGGCGCACCCATCTTATCAATGCTGGTTGTTGCTGCTTTAGTCACTCCACCAACGTCAACGCTGCTTGCTACGCTAAACTGATCCAGACCTAACGTTTTGGAGTTAATATCTTTCAGGTCGATTTGGATAGTTTCGTTGTCGTTTGCGCCAACCTGAATAGTCAGCTTTTGGTCGCCACTCAGTACTTTCACGCCGTTGAAGTCAGTCTGCTGAGAAATACGGTCGATTTCAGACAGACGCTGAGTGATTTCGTCCTGAATGGATTTCAGGTCGCTATCAGAGTTAGAACCGTTCTGAGACTGTACGGTCAAGCGACGAATGTTTTGCAGGTTGTCGTTCACTTCGTTCAGAGCACCTTCGGTGGTCTGCGCCAGAGAGATACCGTCGTTGGCGTTACGAGAAGCCTGAGTCAGGCCTTTAATGTTCGCTGTGAAGCGGTTAGAAATCGCCTGACCCGCAGCATCGTCTTTCGCGCTGTTGATACGCAGACCAGAAGACAGACGCTCAATAGCGGTACCCAGTGAAGACTGAGATTTGTTCAGGTTGTTCTGCGCCATCAAAGACAGGCTGTTGGTATTAATTACTTGTGCCATAGTGAGCTTTCCTTTCGAATCAGCTGCGATATACGCATCTAGTTAATGGGTCGGGCCTGATTGCCCTACGGCGTCAGCCACCGTCCACACAGGTATCGGCGCTCCCCAATTAACCTTTAGGAAATTTTTTAATTATTTTTCCTGAAAATTCTCCGCACAGACAATCGCCTAAATAAGGCCCTCTTTACGCCTTCTATCGTCCCATCACTTTTTACATTTATTTCGTAAACTTTTTTCCTACCGAGCCGATAACGCGTAAAGCGCAGTAAATTATTAAAAGGAAAATACCGATGGCATCTATTTCTTCTTTAGGGATCGGCTCTGGTCTCGACTTAAATGGCTTACTTGATAAATTATCTACGGCGGAACAACAGCGTTTAACGCCTTATACCACTCAGCAAACCAGCTACAAGGCACAGCTGACCGCCTACGGCACGCTGAAAAGCTCGTTAGAGAAGTTTGATAACCTGAGTAAAGATCTGGCAAAAGCCGACTTCTTTAATACCACCAAAGCATCAACGCATGATGCTTTTACTGTTACCACGAATCCTAAAGCGGTAGCAGGCAACTACAGCGTTGAAGTCAAACAGCTGGCTCAGGCACAAAGCTTAACCACGCAAAAAGTCATTACCGATCAGTCTGCACAGCTCGGTACCTCAGGAGCGAGCGGCCGTTCTATTACCCTGACACAGGGCACACCACCTAAAACAACTCAAATTCCTTTGAGTGATGATCAGACCTCACTCCTAGAAATGCGCGATGCAATTAATGGCGCGAAAGCAGGCGTTACGGCCAGTATCGTGCGCGTAGGTGATAGCAGCTACCAATTAGCATTAACGTCGTCCTCAACCGGTTCCGCTAACCAAATGACGGTTAAAGTGAACGGCGATGACCAATTGGGTGAATACCTGAACTATGACCCAAGCGCGCCATCAACTTCACCCACGGCCATGAAACAAACGGTAGAGGCCAAAGACGCCATTATCACCATGAATGGCACAGAAATTGTGCGCAGCAGCAATACCATTACCGATGCGCCACAGGGCACCACCATTGAGTTGAAAGCCAAAACTAAAGACGGCGAGCCGCAGAACCTGATTCTAAGCGCGGACAACTCTGGTGCGATGGATAAGATAAAAAGCTGGGTAGATAGCTATAACTCCCTACTTGATACCTTTACATCTCTGACTAAATACACCCCAGTAAAAACCGGTGAGGCACAGTCAAAAACCAACGGTGCTTTGTTAGGTGATAACACCCTACGCGGTGTTCAGGCTGCAATTAAAGGCGCCTTAAGCTCGGCTCAGGATAACCCTGAACTGAAAGGTCTAGGCAATTTGGGGATCACCACCGACGGTAAAACCGGCAAATTGACCGTAGACAGCGACAAACTCACCAAAGCTTTCACTGACCATCCAGACCAAGTGGCCAACTTCTTTGTTGGCAACGGGACGGATAGCGGTATGGCAACCAATATTCACAATGAAATTCAAAGTTATATCAAGGCCGGCGGCGTGATCGAATCAACAACCAAAAGTATCAATACCAACCTAGATCGTCTGAGTGTACGTATCGATAGCGTGAGCGACAGTATTCAAGAAACTATCGACCGCTATAAAGCGCAGTTTGTACAACTGGATACCATGATGTCCAAGCTCAACAGTACCAGTTCGTACCTCACACAACAATTCACCGCCATGAACTCATAAGATAGGTAACAAGCATCATGTATAAAGCGACGGGCTCACAGGCCTACGCTGATGTGGGATTAGAAAGCGGCGTGATGAGCGCCAGCCCACACCAGCTTATTGTCATGTTATTTGACGGGGCGCATAGCGCCCTAATCCGTGCCCGCCTGCATATGCAGGCGGGGCAAACCCAGCTCAAGGGTCAGTCAATCACCAAAGCCATCAATATTATTGATAATGGGTTAAAAGCGGGTCTCAATCTGGAAAAAGGCGGAGAGCTTGCAGAAAACTTAGCCGCGCTGTATGACTATATGGTGAAACGGCTATTACATGCTAATCTTCATAATGATGAAGCGACAATCCAGCATGTCACGGACCTGTTAGACAATATTGCCGATGCGTGGCGTCAGATCGGCCCACAATCACAACTTAATCAGCAGGACCACTTATAATGTATGGAATACAGCCTTTGTCACATGCGTACCGGAACATCCTTTCCATCAGCGAAAGTATGCTCGATCTCGCTAAGCGCTCTGAATGGGACTCGCTGGTAAAATTGGAGATGGAGTATCTCCAAGCAGTGGCAAAAACCACTGAGCTCATGCCTATTTCCGAGGTTGATTCAGCGATGCAAACCGAGCTGCGCAGAGTGTTGGCTAAAATTCTGGATAACGAAGCTGAAATTAAACGCCTGCTACAAGCGAGAATGGATGAGCTGAGCCAAATCATCGGTAAAACCTCACGCCAACAGGCCGTGACTCACACTTATGGACAGTTTTCCGATAATGAAGGTTACCCCAACGATTTACTTTAATTTTTATATTAAAACAACACCAGTTTAATACATTGTCCTAGTCTCTATTTTTATTAGAAATTTAATTCAATAATAACACTTTTAAATTATAGGTATTTTAAAGATTGGCCCTGCCATGTCCCTATGGCTATCATAATTAATAATAAATTTTTCAGTAATAATGCGTTCAATACGCGCTAATATATTACTTTTCTAACACCAATAATATTCCATGAGAATTAATTAGGAATGGTCACGTCTGTATAGTGTCCATTCGTCTATTCTCTCACCACTAGGTAGCAAGCAATCGGTATGCACACCGAGGTCTGTTGTGATATTGATTTCTTTACCCCCCAAGGTTAAGCAATAGACAGAGGCTGGGTTGGCCATGCCGATCGTCTTCTCTACCGGCACCGTTTGCCGATCTGAAGAAGTTTCTGGATCCTTGTGTTCAGAATGACAGCCTGCCATAACCAATCCTCCCAACCCTACGAGCAACAGCGTGTGTAATTTCATCAAGTATTCCCAACATAAAAATAAATATTATAGACGGTCTTAACGCCCAATATAGGTAATTACTCCTATTTATTACAAGGTATTATCTACTCAGCGTTCAGACGTTTTCATCCGTTTTTTATAAAATCAATCAATAAAAACACTAATCGCATCACGAAAAATTATTCATTGATTAAAAATAGTTAAATTAGTACCACAATGCTAATGATTTTATAGGTAAACCAATAGGATTCTGATATATCTTAGCTTGCACCTCTCTCATTTGGATAAGGAACTATGGCTACGCTTCGTAATCTCAAAACTGCGCTGTTGATCGGCGCGCTGGCTCTGACCGGTTGTGCAACAAAAACAGCAACTCCAGAGCAGTATTCTGGTTTTTTAAAAGACTACTCTAACCTGACAGAAACCAAATCAGCGTCTGGTTTACCCGTTTTGCGTTGGGTTGATCCCAGTTTCAAAAGCAGTCACTACGATAAACTGATCTATAACCCTGTGACTTACTATCCAGAACCTAAACCAACAACTCAGATCGGTAAAAATGTCTTAGAAGGCGTGCTTAACTACACAAATACCAAGCTGAAAGCTGCCGCAGCGCAGCGCTCCACTCTGGTGACGCAGCCGGGACCGAGGACGCTGATTTTCCGTGGAGCGATAACGGCGGTTGATACCAGTAAAGAAGGGTTACAGTTCTACGAAGTGATCCCTATCGCTATGGTGGTTGCGGGTACACAAGCCGCGACAGGACACCGTACCATGGACACTAACCTGTTCTTCGAAGGTGAGCTTATCGACTCCCAAACTAACAAACCCGTGTTAAAAGTAGTTCGTAAAAGTTCAGGTAAACAGCTTTCTAACTCGAATCAGCTATTAACCGTGGATGATCTGAAAGCCGTCATCGACAATATGGCCACCGACGCCACCATGTTCGATGTTAAATAGTTTGACGTGAAATAAGCACTCAAATTTGAGTACGCATTCTCCAGCCAGCGGCCACATACAGCTGGCTTTTTTTATGCGGATTAGCAGCAATACTCTGTTTTTCAGGCAAAAAAATCCCGTACCTAGGCACGGGAAACCATACTAGAAATTTGAAAACAAACGTTTTGAAGCAATTAGCAATGGGTATTGAGCAATCTGAACGATTCGCCATCGCTATATAAATAAGTATATAGCGATTTCACTGAATACGCAATCGTCCAAGATCACACTAAAGACGGGCTATTTTTTTACTGCGTACGAACAGGTATACGCCATACGTTTTAGCGTTGGGATACTGCTGGCCAGCGGAGGGATCTGTGTGGCTTGATCAAAGCCATTCTCTTTGCAATAACTCAATGCATCGGCATCCATTGCCGCTTTGTCAACTTTCTCAGGATCGTAGCGATAGATTACCGCCTGATCGGCTGCATGATCGTCAAGTCTGACAAAACCTTTTGGTGCGCTGACACAGCCCACCAATAAGGCCGCCGGCAAAGCCAATAATAAATAGTATTTTTTCATAAGAACCTCTCTAGTTATTTGTTCTTATGATACTCACAACTCTTTTTTGCATAAACCGGATTAATACGAATACTGGGTCATACCCGTAAAAAAGACCACTTACGTGGCCTTTAAATTCTCTCAATGACACTTGTCGATTACAGTTTGAACAAACCTTTAATGACAATACGAGCTATCGCTGAGTTATGGGCTTTAGCCGATTTAATCAGGTATTGATTAATTGCGGCAAGCATTTCATGTGGCGATGGTTCTTCTGTTTCAGAATTCACAATATGTGAACCATTTCCCTGAAAAACAACTTTGCCCTTTTCATCCAGTCCATCGTAATAGCTAATATAGCTGGCCTTCATATAATCCCTATACCTTTCATCTGATTAATAATTTACTGATATACATAACACCTTGCTAGGCAAGAATTTTATCATCAAATCAGAGGTGCAATATGTTGATTTCTTAACAATTGAATTTAGTGCTGCTGGGGGTAAGATCGCTTTACTTTTTCTGTATCGCCATCTCGCGAACAACCCAAAGTTCGTGATTTATCTGACTCACGCATAAGCCAATTTGCGAAGCTCCAAGCATGAGGGTCAGCGTATCTTTATCGGCCAAACGACCATCGCCTTCGCACGTAAACATCTTTTTATCCGGCTGAAACACCGCCAACTGGTGCCGTTCTGTACCGCCACTTATGACCCAGTTCAGCATAAAAAGACATACCACCACACCTAATCCCAAAGCGGAACAAAGAATTTTCACCCCGTTAGAAAATCTCACGCTGCATCCCTTTTATAAATAATGAAGAAGGTAACAGCATGAAGAGTGTGGTTAAAATTGATTGTATAGATCAATAAATCGATATTGATCGTTGAAAACGATCGGTATTACAAAGGTATTATATTGGTGCTATTTCCGCTAAACCTGCATATTCATAATGTAGTGTATGGGCATTCAGCATTGTAGTTATGTACATGATATTTAAGTTTAGGTACCACATTATCGCAAAGTACCAAAAAGCATTACTATGCTCTAAGGTGTTTTGCGGTAATTTTTTGCCCTATATATGCCCCATTGGCTAAATACACGGGTTATCATCAAACTCGCTCATCGACATGTCATTGACGACATATGTCACCAAGCCGAATATTCGCATTGTCTCTCACCTCCCCGCAGGGCTGGTGCTGTGTGCTATAAATAGGGACGCTCGGGAAAACAGGGCCACGGAAAGGTTTAATACTTAACTCTAAAGAGATTAAAAAGATGCACGGGATAAGAAATCTCAGTCTGATCTGTTGTATTGGGTTAACCGGCTGCGTGGTAGCAGATCTGGATTCAAGTAATTACGATTACTTCCCCTATGTTCAGACGTTCCAGAAGCCACAAACTATGGGTCACACCGATGTTCAGAAGCGCAGGGATGATCTATACGAATGCGGAGTTAACAAGAAATTTTCGCTAAATTCATGGGATGAAAAGTTCCGACGTAACAGCCTGCAGGCAGGCGAGACGATGGAGCAGCTCGATACCAGAACTAAAAAAGTAGAAGGCTGTATGAAATCAAAAGGATATGTGCTTCTGGATTTCTCTGAATGCGGACCACGAAAAAAGCCAAGCGGATTGTGTAATTGATACCGACCTTCCTGCCGGTTAGGTGGGGATAGCCGTCAATGAGACGAACTTGCCCACTGTGCGTTGTTTTCTGGCGTCGCACCGGTTATCCAGAAAAATCATGAATGCACAACTGGTTTATCAAGTTTCTGGAGCTTGGATGGAGGAAACAAATAGCGAGCAAGTAGCCATGCTGAACCAGACATTATCTGACTTTGCCCCCCCATGCCCCATAGCAAAGTTAGCAACAGATAAACTCTTTATAAAACAATAGCATCACCACGCTAAACCTGCATATTCATAATATCTTGATAGGCGGCAACCAAACGATTACGCACCTGAATCCCCATCTGCAGCGAAATGCCGGATTTTTGCAAATCGACCATCACGTCGTTTAACGCTACGCCCGGAACACCCATCTCAAAATTCTGCGCCTGAACACGAGCGTTATTTTGCGTTTCGCTGATACGGTTAACCGCCGCTTTGAGCTCCGCAGCAAATGCGCCCTGTGGGGCTTCGCTATTTTGACTACGATTGGCTGCTGAAACTGCGGTTGCCTGTAACTGCTGAAGTACGCCTTCAATTCCGACTATCGCCACTGCCGATACCCTCTTGATTAATCACTTTTACCCATAGCGCATCACCCTACCATAGAGGTCAAAGAGTAAAGCCGCTAAATAGACGCAAAAATAGGGCCTTATTCTCCCATCAAATTTCCCCTCCCCGCAGAATAATACCCTGCCTACTTTTGTAAGCCGCAGACCTTCCAAGAAAAGGCTCTGATTGAATACATTTCGCTGATAGCGCGTCAGGGAGTCCGTTTTGCAAGACATTAATTTATTCCGGGGTTATTTCCCGGCTCAACTGAAAGACAAGGTAAGCACATGAACGCTTCAGCCAACGGTACCGCGGGCACCACAGCAAAAAGCGGAGATGGCGGTTTCGCTACCCTAGTGAATCGTCTACGTGCTAACCCAAAAATTCCATTGCTCATCGCCGGAGCGATTGCGATCGCGGTTGTAGCCGTGCTCGCTCTGTGGGCAAAATCACCAGACTATCGCGTGCTGTATAGCAATATCAGCGATCGCGACGGTGGCGCTATCGTCACCCAACTCACCCAGATGAACATCCCCTATCGCTTTGCGGATAACGGCACTGCACTGTTAATTCCGGCCGATAAGGTGCATGAAACCCGCTTGCGCTTGGCGCAGCAGGGCTTACCGAAAGGTGGAGCGGTAGGTTTTGAGCTGTTAGACCAAGAAAAGTTTGGTATCAGCCAATTCAGCGAACAAATCAACTACCAACGCGCGCTGGAAGGCGAACTCTCTCGAACTATTGAAACACTCGGACCAGTGCAAACTGCGCGCGTACATTTAGCCTTACCTAAGCCGTCTCTGTTTGTACGCGAGCAAAAACAGCCTTCCGCCTCCGTGACCTTAAATCTACAACCGGGGCGTGCGCTAGATGAAGGACAAATCAACGCCATCGTGTATATGGTTTCTAGCAGCGTTGCCGGTCTTCCCGCAGGGAACGTCACCGTTGTCGATCAAGGCGGTCACCTGCTGACCCAGTCTGATGGCACCGGACGCGACTTAAACGCGACCCAGCTTAAATACGCCAACGAAGTTGAAAGCCGTATTCAACGCCGTATTGAAGCTATTCTTCAGCCCATGGTTGGCAATGGTAACGTGCATGCTCAGGTCACCGCACAGATAGATAATGCCGTACGTGAACAGACCGACGAAGAATACAAGCCGAATCAGGCTCCTAATCAAGCCGCGGTACGTAGTCAGCAACTCAGCGACAGCTCGCAGTCCGGCGGACAGTTATCCGGTGGTGTCCCTGGGGCATTAACCAATCAACCTGCCCCACCGGCGACGGGTAACATCACTAATCCACCACAGGCCGGTGGCGCCGCCAATACAGCCAATGCACAGCGGCCAGCGTCGTCTACCATTGATACTAATGGTAGACGCAGCAGTTCTGCATCGAACGCTCGCCGCGATGAAACCATCAACTATGAAGTTGACCGCACGATTCGTCACACCCAGCAAAAAGCGGGGAACGTCGATCGCCTGTCGGTTGCCGTGGTCGTTAATTACGCCACCAACGCCAGCGGGAAAAGTATTCCATTAACGCCGCAACAACTGGAGCAAGTGACCGCATTGGTGCGTGAGGCCATGGGCTTCTCTGCAACCCGAGGCGATACGCTCAATGTGGTGAATACGCCATTCACTACTAGCGCAGAAGAAAGTGGTGATGTGCCATTCTGGCAGCAATCCAGCTTCTTTGATCTGCTGATGACTCTTGGTCGTTATCTGCTGGTACTGATTGTGGCCTTCATCCTGTGGCGCAAACTGGTTAAGCCACTGCTGAACAAACAGTTGGCGAACGCGCAGCCTGCTCGCCGTGTTGAACCAACGCCAATCGTGACCACGCCGGTTCAGCCTGCGAAACCAAGCAATGAAGAAATACAGAATCGTCGTAAATCGCAACAACGTGCCACGGCTGAACAACAAGCACAGCGCGTACGTGATATGGCTGAGCAAGACCCTAGAGTGGTCGCTCTGGTAATTCGCCAATGGATGAGTAACGAACAATGACCATGACCGCGACTGAAAAAAGTGCAATTTTGTTGATGACTATCGGTGAAGACCGTGCGGCAGAGGTGTTCAAACACCTCTCCACTCGCGAAGTGCAGCACCTCAGCACCACCATGGCCACCATGAGTCAGGTTTCTCATCAGCAACTGGGCGAAGTGCTCAATGAGTTCCAAGACGAGGCCGAGCAGTATGAAGCGCTCAGCGTTAACGCCAGCGACTACCTACGTTCGGTGCTGGTCAAAGCGCTAGGCGAAGAGCGCGCTTCCAGCCTGCTAGAGGACATTCTCGAGTCACGTGAAACCGCCAGCGGTATTGAAACGCTTAACTTTATGGAGCCGCAGGCCGCCGCCGATATTATCCGCGACGAACATCCGCAGATTATCGCCACTATTCTGGTGCACTTAAAGCGTGCGCAGGCAGCCGATATTTTGGCGCAGTTTGACGAACGCCAGCGTAACGATGTGGTGCTACGCATCGCCACCTTTGGCGGTGTTCAACCTACTGCCCTGCAAGAGTTGACTGAAGTCCTTAACGGTTTGCTCGACGGACAAAATCTCAAACGCAGCAAAATGGGGGGTATTCGCACCGCGGCTGAAATTATCAACCTGATGAAAACTCAACAAGAAGAGTCTGTCATTGAAGCCATGCGCACCTACGACGGCGAGCTGGCACAAAAAATCATTGATGAGATGTTCCTGTTCGAAAATCTGGTCGATGTCGACGATCGCAGCATCCAGCGCATTTTGCAGGAAGTGGAGTCCGAATCTCTGCTCATCGCCCTCAAGGGGGCCAACGAAGCGCTGCGCGAGAAGTTTATGCGCAATATGTCGCAGCGTGCGGCAGATATTCTACGCGACGATCTCTCAACCCGTGGACCTATTCGTCTATCACTGGTAGAAAGCGAGCAAAAAGCGATTCTGCTGATCGTACGTCGTTTAGCCGAAAGTGGCGAAGTGATGATCGGCGGCGGCGAGGACGCATATGTCTAATCCTCCAAATAATAAAGAGGGATTCCGCAAAGCGGTTTTCCCTAAAGCTACCATTGAGGAAACCAATCAGCAGTGGCAACGTTGGGAAATGCGCGATTTTTCCGCGCCCCGCAAACCCAAAATGCCCGCGTTTAAGATGGAGCCGCTGCCGCCAGCGGCCGAATCAACGCCCGCCGTTATTGCTCAGGCCGAGCTTGAGCAACTGCGTGAAGACGCCCAAATGCAAGGCTATCAGCACGGCCTGCAACAAGGCGAAAAACAAGGGTACGATACCGGCTTCCAGCAGGGGCTTAATGAAGGCCGTTCGCAAGGATTACAGCAGGCACAAGCCGAGCAACAACCGCTGCTAGACCACTGGCGTCAACTCGCCCAAGAATTTCAAAGTTCTCTACAGGCGATGGATAACGTGATTGCCGCGCGGCTGATGCAAATGGCGCTCACCGCCGCAAAACAGATTATCGGCCAGTCTCCGGTCTGCGACGCCAGCGCGGTGTTGCAGCAAATCCAGCACCTCATTAATCAGGAACCGTTGTTTAACGGCAATTTACAACTGCGTGTGAATCCGCAAGATTTGCCGATTATTCAACAACAGCTCGGCGTACAGTTAGAGCAACAAGGATGGCGTTTACTCGCCGATACCCAGCTACACCGCGGCGGCTGCAAAATAAGCGCCGAAGGCGGTGAACTCGATGCCAGCATCGCCACTCGCTGGCAAGAACTGTGCAAACTGGCCGCGCCGGAGCTGCCGCTATGACCCAACGCCTCAATACTTGGCTTAGCACCTTAGATGCCTTTGAAAAGCGGATTCCGCAGATCCCACCCGCGAGACGCTATGGGCGGCTGACCCGTGCGACGGGACTGGTGCTCGAGGCCAGTGGGCTTCAGCTCCCTATTGGTGCTACCTGTCTAATAGAGCGTAATGATGGAGTAAAAATCCAGCAGGTCGAAGCTGAAGTGGTTGGTTTTAACGGGCAGCAGCTATTTTTGATGCCGCTTGAAGAGGTCGACGGCATTGTTCCCGGCGCACGTGTATGCTCTCAAGGCGGCGGGTTACAGTCCGGCGGCAAACAACTGCCGCTGGGCCCCATGCTATTGGGTCGCGTGTTAGACGGCGGAGCCAAGCCGCTCGACGGATTGCCCCCGCCGGAAGAAGCCGATGTCGGCAGTTTAACCACTATGCCGTTCAACCCATTACAGCGTACGCCGATTGTTGATGTGCTCGACGTTGGCGTACGTGCGATTAATGCGCTGCTCACCGTTGGGCGCGGTCAGCGCATGGGGCTGTTCGCGGGTTCAGGCGTGGGGAAAAGTGTACTGCTCGGCATGATGGCGCGCTATACCCAAGCCGATGTGATCGTCGTTGGGCTGATCGGTGAACGCGGCCGCGAAGTCAAAGATTTCATCGAAAATATTCTCGGTGATGAAGGTCGCAAACGTTCAGTGGTTATCGCTGCGCCCGCCGATGTTTCCCCGCTGCTCCGTATGCAGGGAGCATCCTATGCTACGCGCATTGCTGAAGATTTTCGCGATCGTGGACAGCACGTATTGCTGATTATGGACTCCCTCACCCGCTATGCGATGGCGCAACGTGAAATTGCCTTGGCTATCGGCGAACCGCCCGCAACCAAAGGCTATCCACCGTCGGTGTTCGCCAAACTTCCGGCGCTGGTTGAACGCGCTGGAAACGGCACCCACGGTGGCGGCTCAATCACCGCATTTTATACCGTACTGACAGAAGGCGACGATCAGCAAGATCCTATCGCTGACTCGGCACGCGCGATTCTCGATGGCCACATCGTGTTGTCTCGCCGTTTGGCCGAAGCCGGTCACTACCCAGCTATCGATATTGAAGCCTCAATCAGTCGCGCCATGACATCGCTGATTAGCGACGATCACTACGCACGAGTTCGGCGGTTTAAGCAGCTACTTTCTAGCTATCAGCGTAACCGCGATCTCATCAGCGTCGGTGCTTACGCTAAAGGCTCCGATCCTATGCTGGATCAGGCCATTACGCTATATCCCCATTTAGAAGCGTTTTTGCAACAAGGGATCTTCGAGCGCAGCGGCTACACCGATGCCTGCTCAAGCCTACAGGCGTTGTTCCCCGCGTAGGACATTATGACCCAATAACGGGGCGTTGTACGAAGAGGGCTGTTTATACGCCCCAAACAGCATCAATAACGCTGTTACGAGAGTGAACAAATACAGCCACCGCACATACCACTTCAAGTATGACGGGGATAAATAGGAGTCTCTGCGCGCTCGGTGAGTTCGGCTCTGGCGCACTTGAGATAGGAGGTAATTATGTCTTCACCTATGAGCACACTACGTGACCTTGCACAGCAAGATGTTGATGATGCGACAACCGCATTGGGAAAGTCGCGTCAAGCATACCTGCATGCAGAGCAACAGCTCAGTATGTTACTGAATTATCAAGATGAATATCGTCAGAAACTGAATCAGGGAATGAGCGGCGGAATGGATGCCTCCCGTTGGCAAAATTACCAGCAGTTCATTCGCACCTTGGATCAAGCGATTGATCAACATCGAATTCAGCTTAATCAGTGCAATGTTCGGCTAGCTACAGCGACCCGCTGCTGGCAGGAAAAACAACAGCGTCTCAATGCATTTTGTACGCTGCATGAACGTCAGGAGCAGCAGCTAAAAATGCAGCTCAATAAACAAGATCAAAAACGGATGGATGAGTACGCCCAGCGTGCCGCCATGAGGAGAGAAAAATCATGACGTCCCAATTGCTCGCTGTTACGGCTGCAAATCATACCGCAACCCCCTCCAATAGTGCTGGAGCTAACGCCCAATCAGAAAGCGCGGCGCCGTTTTCCGACGTTTTATCACAGGCCCATACGTTAACTAAAGGACGCCAAACACCGCAGGATGCATCAAAGCAGACAGGATCTGCGTTAACCGCAAAAACCGATCTCAAAGCCTTGCAAGCCGCGCTGGCTAAAACGCTGCAACAGGCAAAGACACAGCCAGAAGAAGGCAAAGACGCGCAGCAACTATTGAGCCAACTGGCTCAGTTAGATCCTCAACAGCAACAAAAACTGTTGGCATCGCTTAATGTTTCGCTGAACGATAAAGGTAAAGTGCCACTCGATGGCAGCGTGCAAGCGCTAACCGAATCACTCACAGGCAAAGAGACCGATAAAGAGACCGAGCAAGCCGGACAGGCGGCTATCAGCGCACTGCTTGCCATGCTGCCAAATTCGTTGCCCAAGGCCTTATCAGATACCCCCGTTACGGATACGTCAGAACCAGCCCTAACCCTGCTTTCCGGTGAAAACAAAAAGGATGCTAGCCGAGATCTTCACTTACTGCTGAAAACAGACAAGCCAGATGCAGAGCTAGACGAACAGCAAATTTCGTTGCCTATCACCGCCGCATCAAGCAAAAAAGTCGATCCTTCAGCGCTAAAGTCTGCTGTTGAAACCAAAGCAGTACCGACAAATGCAACGGATATTCCGCTGAAGCTTGCCGCCCAGCCAGAAAATGCGCTGCCGCAGCACAGTGAGACTAACGCTTTGCAGCCAGCCCACGCGCAGCCTCATGCGCTAACCAATATCACCGCCAGCAGCCCGGTAATAACCAACACGATATCTGCCCCCACCACACCGCTGCCCACACCGGTATTAAACGCGCAACTAGGCAGCAGCGAATGGCAGCAAGCGCTGGGGCAACAAATTATGATGTTTAATCGAAACGGCCAACATAGCGCCGAGCTGCGGTTACATCCACAAGATCTTGGTACGCTACAAATCAGCCTACGAATTGATGATAACCAAGCACAGCTGCATATGGCTTCTGGCCATAGTCAGGTACGCGCGGCACTTGAAGCCGCATTACCTCAGCTCCGCACGGCGCTAGCCGATAGCGGAATTCAGCTTGGACAAAGCAGCGTAGGCAGTGACGCTCAGCCACAGTGGAACGGTTCACAGCAAAACTCAGCCGATCGTCAAGCGACATCAGGTGTGTTTAGCATATCCGAGAACCACGATGACGCGGTGATAGCAACTACCGTTGCGTCGAAATCGGTGAGAGTTGGGGGAGTGGATATTAGTGTGTAATATTCTGGCCGTCTGATAGTTCAGCGTGAATTTCGTACGCCTAGTGCACCGAATTATACATGCACTCCGTGCAGGCGTCCGAGCAAGGCGGCTCAATCGCCGCCTTCCATCCAGATTATTTCTATACCAGAACCGTGAAGGTTTTCGTCCGCCCATTAGCATTTGTGTTTCCATGAAACCGCAGGCGTAGGCGTCCGACGAGAGGTTACCAGCGCGTAACCTCTCGACTCTCGCGCTTTTTACCGCGTCGCTTGGCCGACCGGTCTCAGAGCGCACATCCTGTACGCCCTCGACCTACCGCCATCTTCCCTGATGGCGGTTCTATCATGCATTTCATTCAACACGAAAAGACAAAACAATATTGGTTTGTCTTTTAAAAGCTTAAGTGTTGGTAGGGAGAGCCGTCACGACAGGGATGTCGTGACGGAGTTTGGGGCGCCCTGGATGGGCGATACCAAACCGGAGCGGAGATGGCGTCTCGGATAAAAGCGCGCGAGTGCAGAGACCACGCGCTGGTGGTCTCTGCCCGTACGCCTTCACCGGTGTATCAATGAAGCTCAGTATCAACAGGCGGGCGGAATATTACACAACGATGACATCGGCGAACGAAACATTTCACAGCATCCCATAGGATAAAACCATCGTGGAAATAGCATCCGAATTCTTACACCACCACCTTAAAAACAAGAGAAAATCCCCGCGCTACAATAACAATCCCCCAATTAACGCCATTTTCCCCCTCTATTCCTCCCATTGATCGCTCATAAGCCAAGGATAATAAAGCTCACAAGTAAAATTTATGTGCACCTTCTTTGCACCGTAACAGGAATCATCCCCTTATGTCTGAAACCACACTCCCCAAGAACACTAAGCGGCGTGCCAAGTGGGTATGGATACTGTTAATTCTTATCATTGCCGGTGCTGGCGGTGGTTTTTATGGCTGGAAATATTATCAGCAGCAAGAATCACTGACCGAAAGCAAGCCAACGCCGCCACCCATGCCGGTCTTCATGCCGCTGGATACCTTCACCGTTAATCTGATCAGCGATGGTGAAGATGCAGACCGTGTGCTTTACATCGGATTAACGTTGCGTTTGCCCGATGAGGCTACTCGCAAACGCATGAACGATTATCTGCCTGAAATGCGCAGCCGTTTACTCATGCTGCTTTCGCGTCAACACGCCGCTACGCTAGCCAGCGAACAGGGTAAAACTCAGCTAATGTCTGATATTAAAACCGTTCTCATGCCGCCAATCGCTCCCGGTCAGCCGAAGCAGATCGTCAGCGATGTGTTGTTTACAGCCTTTATCCTGCGGTAATCACTATGTCTGATAGCATTCTGTCACAGGCTGAAATTGACGCGTTGCTTAACGGTGATAGCGACAATGCCAAGCCTGATAGCGAAGTCCCTCTCGCGGGAAGTGAGAGCGACGTTCGCCCTTATGACCCCACGACGCAGCGTCGCGTGGTGCGTGAACGGTTGCAGGCGCTAGAAATTATCAACGAGCGCTTTGCCCGTCAGTTCCGCATGGGGTTGTTCAATCTGCTACGTCGTAGCCCTGATATCACAGTGGGTGCGGTAAAAATTCAGCCTTATCATGAATTTGCCCGTAACCTACCGGTTCCCACCAACCTCAACCTTATCCACCTAAACCCACTGCGCGGCACGGCGCTGATGGTCTTTGCGCCAAGCTTGGTCTTTATGGCGGTGGATAACCTGTTTGGGGGCGATGGTCGCTTCCCGACCAAAGTGGATGGCCGTGAGTTTACCCATACCGAACAACGCGTTATCAAGCGCATGTTACGTTTGGCGCTGGACGCTTACCGCGATGCATGGAGCGCGATTTATAAGCTCGAAGTGGAGTATGTTCGCTCTGAGATCCAGGTTAAATTCACCAACATCACTACGTCGCCTAACGACATTGTGGTCACCACGCCATTCACTGTCGAAGTGGGTGCGTTGAGCGGTGAATTTAATATCTGTATCCCCTTCTCCATGATCGAGCCACTGCGTGAGCTGCTAGTGAACCCGCCGTTAGAGAACTCCAAGCAGGAAGATCAACACTGGCGAGATACTCTCAGCAAGCAGGTGCAGCATTCCGAGCTTGAACTGGTCGCCAATTTTGTCGATATCCCTTTACGCCTGTCTGAAGTATTAAAGCTGCAGCCCGGCGATGTTTTACCCATCGAAAAACCAGAAAAACTTATCGCAAACGTGGATGGCGTGCCCGTTTTAACCTGCCAATACGGCAGCCAAAACGGCCAATACGCATTACGCGTAGAACGACTTATTAACCCAATTTTAAATGCTCTGAGCGAGGATCAGCCCAATGAGTGACGTCAACAAGCCGTCTGCCGAAGGTCATGACGACGCCGCCGACCTGTGGGCGGAAGCGATGAACGAACAGCAAACCACCGAAAATACTTCGGCGAAAAGTGCTGTGGAGAATTCTGCTGATGAGATTTTCCAGAATCTGGATAATCCATCACCGCTAGCCGGCAACCTACACGATATTGATTTAATTTTGGATATCCCGGTGAAATTAACCGTGGAGCTGGGCCGCACCAAAATGACGATCAAAGAGCTACTGCGTCTGTCGCAGGGGTCGGTGGTGGCATTGGACGGTTTAGCCGGTGAACCGTTAGATATTCTGATTAACGGCTACCTGATTGCGCAAGGTGAAGTTGTGGTGGTCGCTGATAAATTTGGTGTTCGCATCACCGATATTATTACCCCCTCTGAACGTATGCGCCGTTTGAGTCGCTGATGATTCCCGCCACTTCAACCGTCACCAGTGCACCGGCGACGCCGGTCGTGCCCGCAGGCAGCGTGCTGACTCAGGTTGGCAGCACGCTGGGCGCAATACTGCTGCTGATCCTAATTATCGGCTGGCTGGTTAAGCGTCTCGGTTTTGCTCCCAAGAACAGCCGTAATAACCTGCTTAACGTGCGTGCCAGTTGCTCGCTCGGCGCGCGCGAGCGCGTGGTGGTGATCGAAGTGGATAATCAATGTCTGGTGCTCGGTGTAACCAGCCAAAACATCACGCATCTGCACACTTTCACCGCACCACCGTCTGAGGCTGAACCTGTTGCAAAAAAACAGGATTTCAGCCAGATCTTCAAGCAGGTGGTGCAGCAACAGTTTGGTAAGCGCGGAGATAAGTCGTAATGCGCCCTCACCGTTTCATTCTTGGGATCAGCGCGGCGGCATTGCTTCTCGCCAGTCCGCTAGCGCTAGCTCAGCTCCCTGGCATCGTTTCTCAGCCGCTGGCAAACGGCGGTCAAAACTGGTCGCTACCGGTACAGACGCTGGTTTTTCTCACTTCGTTAACCTTCTTGCCTGCCGCTCTGCTGATGATGACCAGCTTCACCCGCATCATTATCGTATTAGGGCTGTTACGCAGCGCATTGGGTACGCCGTCCGCGCCACCGAATCAGGTAATGCTGGGTTTGGCGCTGTTTCTCACGTTTTTTGTCATGTCGCCGGTATTCGATAAAATCTATCAGGATGCCTATCAGCCGTTTAGCCAAGACAAAATTACGATGGACGTGGCAATGGATCGCGGCGCACAGCCGCTACGCGAATTCATGCTGCGCCAAACGCGTGAAACCGATCTGGCTCTCTATGCCAAATTAGCCAATCTGCCGCAGATGGCTGGGCCTGAAGATGTACCGATGCGCATTCTGCTCCCTGCCTATGTCACTAGCGAGCTAAAAACCGCGTTCCAAATTGGGTTCACGATCTTCATTCCATTTTTAATTATCGATTTGGTTGTCGCCAGCGTATTAATGGCGCTAGGGATGATGATGGTTCCTCCGGCCACGATCTCACTGCCGTTTAAACTGATGCTGTTCGTACTCGTCGATGGCTGGCAGCTACTATTGGGATCGCTGGCACAGAGTTTTTATAGTTAACCGCCACACTCACTGAGTAAATAATCATGACCCCAGAATCCGTAATGGCACTCGGTTATCAGGCGATGAAAGTCGGCTTGGCATTGGCCACACCTTTGCTGTTGGCAGCATTGATTAGCGGCTTAGTCATCAGCCTATTACAGGCGGCGACCCAAATTAACGAAATGACGCTCTCGTTTATTCCCAAGATTTTAGCGGTATTCGCCACGATGGTGATTGCTGGACCGTGGATGCTCAGTCTACTGCTTGACTACATGCGTACCCTATTCACCAGTATTCCCTCGATCATCGGCTAAAAATCGCGATGATCTCGTTTGACACCTCCCAACTCGCGTTATGGCTCGGCCAATATTTCTGGCCGTTCGTCCGCATGTTAGCGCTTATCAGCACCGCACCGCTGCTGAGTGAAAAAGCGATCAGCAAAAAGACCAAAGTCGGCCTAGCGATGGCGATTACCTTTTTGTTAGTACCTAATTTAGGCAGTAACCCCACGCCGGTCGTCAGCATCAGTGGGCTATGGCTAGTGACCCAGCAAATATTAATTGGTGCCGCGCTCGGCCTAACCATGCAGTTTGCTTTTGCCGCCGTTCGCCTTGCTGGTGAAGTGATCGGACTGCAAATGGGGCTTTCCTTTGCTACCTTTTTTGACCCTTCCGGCGGCCCAAACATGCCGATTCTGGCCCGATTGCTGAACCTGCTCACCATGCTGCTCTTTCTGAGTTTTAACGGCCATCTATGGATGATTTCTCTGCTCGCCGAAAGCTTTCAAACGCTGCCTATTAGCGAACAGCCGCTCAACGGCAACGGTTTTCTAATGCTGGCACAGGCGGGAAGCCTCATTTTCGTTAATGGTCTAATGTTGGCGCTACCGTTGATTACCCTGTTACTCGCCCTCAATACCGCGCTCGGTTTGCTCAACCGCATGACCCCCCAGCTCTCTATTTTCGTGGTCGGATTCCCGCTCACGCTCACCATAGGTATGTTCAGCCTTAGCCTGATGATGCCAATGCTTGTTCCATTCAGTGAACATCTGTTTAGCGAAGTATTTGAGCGTTTAACGCAGGTGATGGGCGGAATGCAGGGGCTTTGATGGGCATAAGCAGCTCATCAAAAATGCGCAAGCGTTCGATATCTCTAAATGATGAGAACTGCATCAAGGCTAAGCTCATTGGCTGCCTTAATGCAGTTTCACGTATGACGGGAACTTAACGATTCATTTGGAACAGGGACATCCCCTGCATATCCGTAAACGCCTTATACGACGCCTGCAACGCAACCTGACGCAAACTGTAATCAGAGATTGACTGATACCAGTCAACGTCTTGCGTACTACTGATACGGCTGGTGTAAGTCATCGCACGTTCGCTGCCTACGGCATCTAATGAGTCCAGCTCTTTCAGATTGGTCCCTAACTCTGCGCGAACCTGTGAAACGTTGTTCAACGTGTTGCGCAACCCACGGTTAGCAGAGTCAATGGCGTCGCTAACCCCTTTTTTCTCTGCATCGGTGGCACCGGCAATCGGCGTTTTCAGGGCATCAATAGCTTTTTGCAGCGTGCTGAAAATATCGCTACTGACCGAACCATCGGGCTCTTTGATCGGGTTGCTAGACGCCTTCTGGAATACGTCAGAACCGGTGTGACTGATGGTCATATCGCGTGCGGCATCCACCTTTTGTGTTACCGCGGTATCGCCGCCCTTATAGTTCACAGTGACTTTACCCGTCACAGGGTCAGTCACTTTCTCGAACGGCGCGGTATCATTTTTGAAGCCGGCAAAAACATAACGACCATTGCCGTCGGAGCTGTTTGCCAAATTCAGCAGTTGATCGCGCATGCCCTCAAGCTGTTTAGCAATGGATGCACGGTCATCGTCGCTTTTACTGCCTGAAGAAGCCCCATCCACCAACACGGGTGTGATGTCTTGCAGCGTTGAAGTCACTTGCTGCAACACGCTTTCTTCCATCGAGACACCTTGGCGTGCATAGCCGCGCGCCATGGTATATTGATCGTTTTGCGCCTGCGCCTGTTTTAATCCCACCAGTTGCGAAGCCGCAAGCGGATCGTCGGAAGGATTAATGACACGTTTTCCGCTGGTTAACTGCTGTCCAATGCGCTGCCATTCTGACTGCGCATCCGTGATGCTGCCCATATTCTGTTGGTACATCATGCTGGTACTAAGACGCATGGAATAACATCCTTCTTATCGAATATTAAGCAGAGCGCTAAATAGCGTCGTCGCTGTCTGAATAACCTGAGCATTCGCCTGGTAGTACTGCTGGAAACGCATCAAATTACCGTACTCTTCATCTAGATTGACGCCTGAAACCGACTGCTGCTGAGTCAACTGTTTCACCACGTTGCCCTGTGCCGTACTGTCAACTTTTGCGCTGTTGGTTTGGTTACCGACGGTACCAACCAGCCCCGCATAAGCTTCGTTGAAAGTTGATTTCCCGCCAACGGTCTGCGCTTTTTGCAAATCCAACATTTTCTGCGCATTAGTGTTATCACCTTTGCCGCTGGCATCCGGCACTAAATTACCGCTGGCGTCATACTCCGGTGTACCCGCGCCAATTTTCGCCGCATCGGTGATTGCCACGCCAAACCCTTGCACCGCGCTAGACGTGGTCTTTAGCGTAAAGCTATCGCTTTTGGCCGCCGCTGGAGACACCGTCACCTCTAACCCGTCAAACTGAAGTTTGCCGGTCGCATCAGGGGTCAGATCCGTAATTTTACTGTTGTCGGACAGACGGGTGATCTGCCATTTACCGTTTTTGTCATATTCCAAGCGGTAGTCGGTCGCTTTGGTTTGACTCACATCGGTATACTTTGCCGATATAGAAGCATTAACGGTTTTATCATTATTGCTGTTAGCGAAGGACGATGGCTGACCAATAGTGAAAAATGGCTCGTTGGTGGTCAGATCGCCATTCAAATCGATGCCCGCTTGCTGCACCTTATTGAAGCTATCGGCCATAGAAAGCGCAATTTGCCCAAGTTGATTACGCGCGTTATCCAACGCCCCGCTACGGAACTGTAAAATCCCGCTCAGACTACCGCCGGTGATACGACCTTCAGGCACTTCGCTTGCGGTACCTGAACCACGGTTATAGCCAATAGTCAGGCGCTGAGGGTTCGCGCTAGAAGGGATCGCTTCCAGTTTATAAGCGTCGTTTCCCTGCACCAAAGACAGCCCACCGGCAAAGGACACGTTCATTGCGCCGTCTTGCATAGTGATTTCGACGTTAGCAATCTGGTTCAACTGAGTGGCCATCTGATCGCGTAGGTCGAGTAAATCGTTAGGCGCACTTCCACCACTTGCGCCGGTAAGACGTGAAATCTGATCGTTTAGGCTGGCAATTTGTTTGGTGTAGTTATTAATCTGCTCAACGCTGTTACTGACGGTGACGTTAGCGTTGCTTTCTAGATTTTTCAGGTATTCATCGGTGGTTTTAAACTGATTCACTAAGCCATTCGCTTTGGCTAATACGGTTTGACGTGCGGCCGGATCGCTAGGGTTGCTGACCAAATTTTGCAGGTTAGAGAAGAAATCCTGCATGTTGGCTGACAGGCTGTTATTACTGTCTGCCAACAAGTTATCGATTTGCGAAACCTGTTGATAATAAGCCGTGGTAGAAGCGTAGTCACTCTGCCCCTGACGCAGTTGTCCAACGATAAAGGAGTTATATTCGCGATTAATACCGCTTACGTTCACCCCATTACCGATAAAACCGGTTGATGTACTGATCCCGCCGCTTTGTGCAAAACTCACCGTTTGGCGGTTATAACCTTGAGTGTAAACATTACTAAGGTTATTACTTGTGACGCTCAGCGCGGTCTGTGCGGCGCTTAGTCCACTCATTGCGCTATTAATTAAGTTAGCCATTCGGGTTCCTTTAAACTTAAAAAAAGCCTCACGTCATCACGCGGCAAGGCTCTTGTTGTTGAAACAGTTATCGGCGGTAGGAAAGTAAACTTGAGGGAAAAATCATGGCCTCTAACGATTTTTCCTACCCTGATAGTGATGCAAACAGCAGTGTGAAATTTTGTACGCCGATCGTTAATGTGACTGCTGTGTAATATTCCGCCCGCCTGTCGATACCGAGCTTCATTGATACACCGGGTAAAGGCGTACGGGCAGAGACCACCAGCGCGTGGTCTCTGCACTCGCGCGCTTTTATCCGAAACGCCATCTCCGCTCCGGTTTGGTATCGCAAATCCTCTATGGGATTGCGGGGAAATATTTCGTTCGCCGGTCAACAAATGCGTTTCCATGGCACCGCTGGCGAAGGCGACCGATGAGGGGCGCCAGCGCGCGCCCCTTCAAACCTCGCGCTTTTTATCCGAGATGCCATCTCCGCTACGGTTTGGTATCGCCCATCCAGGGCGCCCCAAACTCCGTCACGACATCCCTGTCGTGCCGGCTCTACCTACCAAGACTTAAACAATTAAAAAGACAAAAACAGAGTGTGGTCTTTCTCTTTTGCCTTTGACCTTTCCGGCACATTGTTCTTCAGCCGAAAGGAGGAATGTAGGCTAGGATTCGCCGACAGGGACGTCGGCGAAAGAACGGAGGAGCCAGGATGGCGATTGCCGTTCGTTCCGTTAAGGCCGGAATGACGAGTTTCGGGCACCTGCGAAGCAGGCTGAAGAATGGTGCCAAGCCCGGATGCAAGGCGGCGGCGATTGAGCCGCCTTGCTCGGACGCCTACGCCAGTGGCTTAATAGATCCACAGATGCTAACTGGCGTACGAAACCCTTCACTAATCAACCACAAAACTAGCCGTACAAAACCCTTCACCAATCAACCATAAAACTAGCCGTACGAAACCCTTCACCGATCAACCATAAAACTAGCCGTCCCCACCTAAAACAACCTCTCTAAATCCGTGGTATACGCCTTCACCACCTGTTCACCCGCGTTTTTAATCTGTCCAATCACCTGTACCAGCTTGCTGGCGTAGTTAGGGTCGGTCGCATAGCCCGCTTTTTGCAGAGCATGTGCGGCCTGTTCTGGCGTATTGGCGCTGGTGACGTTGGCATAGCGTGGGTTATTGGTTAACAACTGCACATAGTCGCTGATGGCTTCAAGGTAAGATCCATACACACGGAATTTGGCTTTCACTTTATGTGCAACGCCATTTTCAAACTCGGTGGTGGTGATCTCGGTTGTCGGGCCATCCCAACTTTTGCCGGCTTTAATCCCAAACAGGTTGAAGCTGCGCGAACCATCGGTCGTCGGAATCTCGCGCTGACCCCATCCAGACTCCAGCGCCGCCTGCGCCACAATCAGTTGGTGCGGTATACCACTCTGTTGGCTGACAGCTCGCGCCGCGCCACTCAGTTGAGTGACAAACTCGCCGTTGCTGGTCGGCATCGGCGCCCCATTTTGTGGGATACGCGGCATCGCTCGGCGCATAACCTGCTCAAGTGCACGAACCGGCATGCTTTGAATCGTCTCTCCATCTAACGCCATTGGCGTAGTGCCCACGCTGTCAGGAATCGACGTTTTATTTCCGGAAAGCTGCTGTACCAGCATATCGGCGATGCCGAGACTACCGGACATATCCTGTGCAATTTGCTGGTCATACATCGAGGTATACAGCTTCGTTTGTTCCGTACTCAGTTCCCCATCCTGAGGCAGCGCAGCACGCATACTTTTCAGCATCATTTGAACAAACATGCCTTCCATCTGCTTGGCGGTTTCACGGATAGCCTTATCCGATCCAGCCGCCGTATGACGTTTCAACTGATTTAATGCCTGCGCGTCATACGCGGCGCTACCGAGAGAGAAGCTATCATTCATCAGATAATTTCCAATTTGGCTCGTAGGCAACCGGCGCTCTGCATTGCCTGCAAAATCGACATCAGATCGTTCGGCGTAGCTCCCAGCGCGTTAAGGGTTCGCACAACGCTGTTTAGGTTGGCACTTGAACGCACCTGCTGTAATGAACCTTGCCCTTGCTGAACTGAGATCTGAGTATTTGGCGTCACCACGGTTTGTCCCCCACCAAACGGGGTATTAGGCTGACTGACGGTATTTTGACGATCGACCACCACGGACAGGTTCCCTTGAGCGACAGCGCAAGAGTCCAGCTCAACGTTGCGGTTCATCACCACCGAGCCAGTTCGTGAGTTAACGATAACCTTCGCATCGAAACTACCAACAGACACTTCAATATTCTGAATGTTCGCCAACACGCGTACCTGATTACTGTTGCCTTGTGGAACCAAAACCTGCACGGTGCGAGCATCCAGCGGCGTAGCCGAGCCCATCCCGCCAAAGCGGTTAATTGAATCACTGATACGCTGTGCCAAGCTGAAGTCTTCATCGTTGAGCTGTAGGTTAATCACGTTACTGTTGCCGAAGGTGCTCTGCACCTCACGTTCGATCGTCGCGCCGCCGCTGATACGCCCCCCCGCTAACTGATTCACCTGAACGCTGCTGCCACCGGCGGATGCACCTGCGCCGCCCACCAGCACGTTCCCCTGCGCCAAGGCATAGACCTGATTATCCACACCTTTTAGTGGTGTCATCAGCAAAGTACCGCCGCGCAGGCTTTTGGCGTTCCCCATCGATGAAACCACCACGTCGATACTTTGACCGGCACGTGAAAATGGCGGAAGCTTAGCGGTTACCATCACGGCAGCCACGTTTTTCAGCTGCATGTTAGTGCCCGCCGGTACAGTGATCCCTAACTGCGACAGCATGTTGTTCAGGCTTTGGGTCGTAAACGGCGTTTGCATGGTTTGGTCACCCGAACCATCCAGACCGACAACCAATCCATAACCGATCAGGGCGTTATCGCGCACACCCTGTACGGTGGTTAAATCGCGGATACGTTCGGCGCTAGCGGTTTGGGTGAACAGGCTTAGGGAAACCAGCAGCCCCAGCATCAGCGAAGTCATACGCTGAGCCCATCGTCTAGAGCTATGTTTCATCGTTCTATTCCTTATCAACATATGATCAACCCTTTTATTAATACGGAGAAAGGTTGAGGAAGAACCGCTGCAGCCAGCCCATGTTCTGAGCTTCGTTGATATAACCACTGCCGACGTATTCGATACGCGCATCAGCCACCTGCGTTGATACCACAGAGTTGCTGCCGCTGATGGTGCGTGGGTTCACGACGCCAGAGAAGCGGATAAATTCGGTGCCCTGATTGATGGCGATTTGCTTTTCGCCCACCACTTTCAGATTACCGTTAGCCAGCACTTCCGCGACGGTCACCGTAATCGTGCCGTTAAAGGTATTGTTGGCGTTAGCCCCGCCCTTACCGCCGAATTCGTTGTCGCCGGACATGTTCATGTCAGCTCGCGCGTTACCCAACAGCCCTTCCAGATAGCGTGGCGCAGTCGCCACTTCGAAACTGGATTTACCGTTACGGCTAGCGTTTGCCGAGGAGCTTTTGCTGGCACTGACGTTTTCCTGCAACGAAATGGTCAACGTATCACCCACGTTGCGTGGACGGCGGTCTTCGAACAGCGGCTGATAGCCATAATTCATCGGCTGCACGCTTTGGAAAATAGAGCCATTGGCAACAGTCGGCGCTGCGGGTGCCGGAGAGGCCGTGGTTGCACCCTTCACGATCTGATCGTGCGGAATGTAAGCGCAGCCAGAAAGCAATCCTGAAAGCAATAGAGCCGCACTCAGTGCGGCGATTTTGCATGGCATCAATGCGGGACGAGCAACAGCATTGGATGTCATCACGTTATGCGGCTTGATTGACATACTGCATCAGTCCTTAGAGCTGCGTTAAGCGCTGCAGCATCTGGTCAGACGTTGTCACGGCTTTGCTGTTAATCTCATAGGCACGTTGAGTCTGGATCATGTTGACCAGTTCTTCAGCCACGTTAACGTTTGAGGTTTCGACATAGCCTTGATACAACATGCCCGCACCATTCAGACCCGGAGTGCTTTCGGTCGGCGCACCAGAACTCTCGGTTTCCTGATACAGGTTTTCACCCACGCTCTCCAAACCGGCATCGTTGATAAACGTTGTTAGGGTTAGCTGTCCAACCTGCGTGGTTGCGGTTTGTCCTTGCTGATTCACACTAACGATACCGTCGCGACCGATGGTCAACTTGGTGGCATTAGCCGGAATAGTGATCGCCGGAACGACCTGAAAACCGCTCGACGTCACGAGTTGGCCGTTTTGATCCACTTGGAACGAGCCATCGCGCGTGTATGCTAGCGTGCCATCCGGCTGCTGCACCTGAAAGAATCCCTGACCTTTAATGGCAACATCACGGCTGTTGTCGGTCTGAGACAGGTTACCTTGGCTATGCAAACGTTCAGTGGCAACCGGACGCACACCAGTACCGATCTGTAACCCTGAAGGCAACGTCGTTTGCTCGGAGGATTGAGCCCCGGGCTGGCGTAGCGTTTGGTACATCAAGTCTTCAAATACGGCACGCTGGCGTTTAAAGCCATTGGTGCTAACGTTGGCCAAGTTGTTGGCAATGACGTCCATGTTCGTTTGTTGGGCTTCCAGCCCGGTTTTTGCGATATACAGTGAACGGATCATTCAAACACTCCTACAGTTATTCAACTCGCTCAGCGGCTATTAACTCAATGACAACAGCTGGTTGGCTTTTTGTTCGTTGTCATCCACGCTGCGAATGACCTTCATCTGCATTTCAAAACGGCGGGCGTTGGCAATCATATCGACCATCGTATCCACGGGTTTGACGTTGCTTCCTTCTAATACCCCAGGCATCAGACGCATTTCTGGGTCGAGCGTCAGCGTAGCGCCGCGTTGCTGCTGCGCTTCTGGCGTCAAATGGAATAAGCCATCGTCGCCGTGTGCCATTTCCTGAGACGTGGCTTTAACCAGTTTCAAACGCCCAACCTGAGTGGTGGTGTTGGGCTGATCGCCAGCGCCGAGCGCCGTGATAGTGCCATCGGCGGCAATCGTGATTTCTGCACGATCGGGGATCGCAATCGGCCCGTTATCGCCGATCACTAAGTTGCCCTGCGATGTCAATTGTCCTGCGGTGTTGATCTGCAGGTTACCGTTACGGGTATAAGCTTCCGTGCCGTCTGCGTTACGCACCGCAAGCCAGCCATCCTGCTGTAACGCCACATCTAACGGGCGCTCGGTGTAATCCAATTTACCCATACTCATGTCATGCATCGGCGTTGACGCCGCGACCAGGGTACGGGTTTCAATGCTGTCACCCTCAACCGGTACAGCGCGTAAAGCCGCAAGCTGGGCACGAAATCCGGGCGTGCTGGCGTTGGCCATATTGTTGGCCGTGATTGCCTGCTGTTCGAGGGTCTGGCTAGCGGCCCCCATCGCGGTATAAATCGCGTGATCCATAGCATCTGCCTGTTGCCTCTATGCGCCGGCCATCTCGCCAGCGCATAGAAGAAGTGGATTAAGGGTAATTAACGTAGGTTGACCAACGTTTGCAGGATCTGGTCCTGCGTTTTGATGGTTTGAGCGTTGGATTGGTAGTTACGCTGCGCCACAATCATGTTGACGAGCTCTTTACTCAGATCCACGTTGGATGCCTCAACGGCGCCGCTGGTCAATGCGCCTAACCCACTGGCACCCGCCACGCCAACAATCGCCTGACCCGATGTGGCACTCTCTTTCCACATGTTGTTGCCTTCAGACTGAAGACCCTCTGGGTTGGCAAAGTTTGCCATCACGATTTGCGCCAATAGCTGGGTTTGCTGGTTAGAGTAAGTGCCCGTAATGGTGCCATCGTCGTTGATCTGATAGCCGGTCATCTCACCTGCTGCATAACCGTCTTGAGATTTGGCGGTCACGCCATCTTTACCGGTGTTTTGTTGCATGGAACCGGTGAAAGTCAGGTTGAAGTTTTGCGCTGGAGCGCCGTTGTTAGCTGCCATGTTCAGTGCCAGAGGTGTACCTGGGTTTTGCAGCGTACCGTTCTGGTCAAACTCCAGTTTGCCTGCGTTTTGAGGTGCTGTACCTGCAGCGGCTGCGCTGTCGACGCTATAAACCGTCCATGGCGTAGTCATGCCCGTCGCCGGTGGCGTGGCTGCCACTGGTGCCCCTTTCACGAAATAAAGATTCATATTGTGGGTATTCCCCAAAGAATCATAAGTCGTAATAGACGTTGCATAGGTGTAGGAATCAACATCATCAACTTTGAACGGTGAGTTCTTTGGCACCTCATGCGATGAGTTAAGGTTCATGCTCATGTTGCCTGAGCTGCTGGCTTTAGCCGGCATCATGCCCGTTGGGATCTGAATCGGTGAAGGCTGCGCGCCTTGTTGGATAGTCGGAGGTGAACCTGCCGCGGGATAACCTGTCAGGAAAACGCCCTGCGCATTGGTCAAGAAGTTGTCCTGATTCTTAGTGAATTGGCCGTTACGCGAGTAGTAAACGCCGCCGTTAGCATCCTGCATACGGAAAAAACCGTTGCCACTGATCGCCACGTCTAAACCACGGTTAGTGGTGGTGGTAATACCATCGGTAAAGTCCTGCTGCACGCTAGCAACTTTCACGCCTAGCCCCACCTTTGAACCCGCGAACATGTCGGCAAAGGTCACAGAGCCAGATTTAAAGCCTACGGTTTGCGAGTTAGCAATGTTGTTGCCGATAACGTCAAGGTTACTGGCCGCAGCGTTCAAGCCGCTGACTGCTTGGTTAAATCCCATGTGAAGTCCTATCTCTAGAGGTCAAAAAACGTTCATCAGCAAAAATCAGAGCTGCTGATAATGATGGAGTCAACGCTGTGGCTACAGGATCTGGCGCACGTCGTCGAGGGTGGCGGTGCCCGCCATGCCGAGTTCCAGCAACGCGCCGTTACCGTTTTTGGTCACTCCGTTCACCATGCCAAAGTGCAACGGCTGAACGACCATCGGCTGACCTTGGTTGGTCGCGCTCACGCTAAAGGTGTAGGCTCCGTTTGGCACGTTGGTGCCATCGGTTTGTGTGCCGTCCCATGTATAGCTATGAACACCCGCCGTTTGCGTGCCCAAATCGATTTGTTTAACGACCGCACCATTGGCGTCGCTGATGGTAACCACCACGCTCTGAGCACCACTTTCCAGCTCAAAACCAAACGGTGTGGTACTGGTTGTGGTTGCACCCTCTTCTTTCCCCGCCAAAATATTTTTGCCGGGGATCATCACGCCATGACCAATGAGGCTGCTGGCCTGTAACGATTGATTGCTGTTAATTTGGCCGGAGATAGAACCCAGCGTGGTGTTGAGCTTTTCAATGCCGCTAACGGTGTTGATCTGCGCCAGTTGGCTGGTCAGCTCATTGTTTTGTAGCGGATTGGTCGGATCTTGGTTTTTTAGCTGCGCAACCAAAAGCGTCAGGAAGCTGTTGCTTAAATCCTGGCTGTTTTGGCTGGTTAAGCTATTGGTGCCGTTGGTTTTGTTGGTTGCGCTGGAATTATCAACCGGATCGTTAAGCGAGACAGAAACTGCCATAGCTCCTCCTGTTATTGGCCAAGCGTTAATGTTTTCATCATTAACGACTTGGTAGTGTTGAGGACTTCTACGTTGGCCTGATAGCTGCGAGAAGCGGCAATGGAGTTCACCATCTCACCGACCACGTCAACGTTAGGCATCCGCACATAGCCTTTAGCATCGGCTAACGGATTGCCCGGTTGGTACACCAAACGCTCTGGCGACGGATCGTCAACCAGCTGCGATACTTTTACGCCGCCGGTTTCCTGCCCTGGTGCGGCTTGCACTTCAAACACGACCTGCTTGGCGCGGTAGGGTTCGCCATCGGGTCCGGTCACACTGTCGGCATTCGCCATGTTGCTGGCTGCCACGTTCATACGCTGCGACTGTGCCGCCAGCGCCGAACCGGAAATATCAAAAATGTTGAGCATCGACATGGTCGTTATCCTTGTTGCAACACTGACATCATGCTTTTGATCTGCCCGCTGATAACGGTCAGATCGGTTTGATAGCGCAGGCTGTTATCAGCGAATTGCGTACGCTCGCGGTCCATATCGACGGTGTTTCCATCCAGCGATGGTTGATCGGGGACGCGGTAGAGCATATCCAGTTCAGGCGGCTGAAAACTCTGGGCAGGAATATGGCGGCTAGAGGTGGTTTTTAGCTCGACACCGCTGCCATTAACACGCCCTTGTTCGATCGCGCGCGTAAGCTGTGAGGAAAAATCGATATCTCTGGCCTGAAAGCCTGGGGTATCTGCGTTGGCGATATTGGCAGCCAGGATTTCCTGACGCTGTGCGCGTAGGTTTAAAGCTTCTTGCTGAAAACGTAACGCGGCATCCAGTTTATCGAGCATACCTTCTCCGCTAAGTGGGTTAGGACGGGCTGCCATGGCATAACGCTGCTGGCAGATCGTCAAGAATGACAATTTGGAGCGGATAGCATAGACGTGGGGAGATACAGACGATGGGAGGAATAAGCGTAAAATGCAGCGCTATTTGTGGCCTTTATTTTCTAGCAAAGCAGATAGACTACGAGCCTGAGTTTAGAATTTTCACGCTGTAATACGTTAATTCCACCCGGTGGAGGCCCCATGCGTTGCGATTTAAAGAAATGGCCATTATTCCTGACCAGCGTTTTGCTGACGGGCTTTTTCTTGCCCTCGGCGCACGCAGATTCAGCGCTACAAGAGGGGCTAACGCAGTATTTCGGCCAACAGTTCACCGCAGAAAATCAGCACGTAAAAGTCAATATTCGTTCCCCTCAATCGCAGTGGCCAACGTGTGAAATACCCCAGTTTTCTATGCCCTCCTCGGCACGCCGCTGGGGAACACTGAGCGTGTTGGTGCAATGCCTGCAGGATAAACGTTATCTGCAAGTTGAAGTTCAGGTCACAGGAGGCTATCCGGTAGCGAGCGCACCACTCAGCCGTGGGCAGCATATTAGCGCAGCAGATTTCAATATCATGCAGGGTCGTCTCGATCGTCTTCCTACCGGTAGCATTATGGAAATAAGCCAGTTAGATAACGCGGTATTGACGCGTGATGTAGCGGCGGGTCAGCCGGTGACGTCATCGATGATGCGCCGTACATGGATCATCAAGGCCGGACAATCGGTACAGATTTTAGCGCAGGGTGACGGCTTTAACGTGACCAGCGAAGGGAAAGCGCTCAATAATGCGGCGATTGCCGACAACGTTCGCGTTCGTTTAGCCTCTGGACAAATTATCAGCGGCAAAGCCACCGAACAGGGAACTATCGAGTTGCTAATGTAGTCATTTCTCGTGCCAAAATGACTTTTTCACGCTTAGGTGAAAAAAAACTGCAATAAATCGAGCGAAATAGACAGTTTTAGCTAAAGTTATTGGCTTCTAAGCCGATGGTACAACAGACAGAAACACGTTGCCGTAGCGTTCAATCAGAGAACGGACTCACGCCAACTAACCAGTGAGATAATGACAATGAGCATAGATCGCACCCATTCGCTGAGCGGTGTTAGTCCGATTCAGCCAAGAGAAGCATCCGAAATCCAGCAGCAAAAACGCAAAGAGGCTACAAGCCAACCTGCGGTTGATGGCACTCAGGTTAAGCTGAGCGATGCGCAATCGCGCCTGATGCAGCCGAATGGCCAAGATATCAACGTTGAACGCGTTGAAGCATTGAAACTTGCCATTCGTAACGGTGAGCTGACCATGGATACCGGCAAAATCGCCGATGCGCTGTTACAAGATACACATGATTTATTGAAATCAAACGACTGACAGGTAGTCATGACTATGCCCGGAACGTTAGACGTGCTGCAACAAATGTTAGATACCCTGAAAACGCTTGAAGTTGAGCTTGAAAACGAACAGTCACTCCTGTGTGCCGGTCGTGTAGACGCCGTGCGTTTACAGGCCGCCACGCTGGAAAAAGAGAATCTGCTCGCCACGCTTCGCCATCAGGAACAGCATCGTCATCAAACCGGCGACCAAGCCCCCTATTCAGAACATAGCGACCTCGCTCCCCTTTGGCAGACCATCATGGATCTCACGCAGAGATTACATGATATGAATCAGCACAACGGTATGCTGCTCAACCAACATCTCACCCGCAATCAGGGTGCGCTCGACACATTAAAAAGCCGCCACGGACAGTCTCTGTATGGCCCCGACGGACAGGCTCAGAGCGGGATGATAACGGGTAGGAAGTTGAGTATTTAGTCGAGTGTGTATGTCATTATGGTTTAAGGTTTCGTACGCCTAAGGCACCGAAATATACATGCACTCCGTGCAGGCGTCCGAGATGCCATCTCCGGTTTGGAACGTCAATATCCTATGGAATTACGGTGAATTGTTTCGTTCGCCGGTCAGCAAATGCGTTTCCATGACACCGCTGGCGAAGGCGACCGATGAGGGGCGCCAGCGCGCGCCCCTTCAATCCTCGCGCTTTTTATCCGAGACGCCATCTCCGCTCCGGTTTGGTATCGCCCATCCAGGGCGCCCCAAACTCCGTCACGACATCCCTGTCGTGCCGGCTCTCCCTACCAAGACTTAAACTAAAAACCGTCCAAGCTTTTTGTTTTGATTTTGACCTTTCCGGCACGTTGTTCTTCAGCCGAATAGAGGAATGTAGGCTAGGATTCGCCGACAGGACGTCGGCGAAAGAACGGAGGAGCCAGGATGGCGATTGCCGTTCGTTCCGTTAAAGCCGGAATGACGAGATTCGGGCACCTGCGAAGCAGGCTGAAGGACGGTGCCAAGCTGGGGTGTCGGGGGGCTGCGATTGGCCCCCCGACTCGGACGCCTGCACAATGTTCAAGTAGATTTCAGAGTTCTAGGCGTACGAAACCTGACGCTAGAACAACCACATCTTACCGATAATTCACTATCACCTGCTGGCTCACCACTCTCACCGGTGGATACACCACGCCTTTGCCGGGAATGTGTAGGCTCATCGTTAGCGGTACGGCTGCTGACTCGCCTTGCAGCGCGGCGCTTTGTCCATTGGCGCTGTCTAACCAGAAACATCGGTTTGGCGAACAGAGTTGTACAGCTAATCCCGCGGGAGCGGGATTGAGTAGCTGATAACGCCATACCACATCCTGAATAACCGCACCGGCGGGAATCGCCACGGGTGGATTGAGCGTGCGGGATGAAACGCTGACGCCTTTGTGGCTCAGTGTTGCCCCCGTGCTGTCTGCCGACCAACTGCCTCCGGTAGCGTTAACTGACAACGGAAGCGTTAGCAGCAAACCCATGAACATAAGACGCTTCATTAAGCGGCACCAATCGTTGAGGTCATACGCAGCTGACGGTTCTCGCTGATTTCCATGTTTGAGAGCACCACCATCTGCGGAAGAGAACGGTGCAGGAAACGTGCGAGCAATGGCCGTAGGGCGTGATTAACCAGTAGTACTGGCGGTGCGCCAAGCATCTCTTGACGTTGTAATGCCTGTTTAGCCTGCTCCAGCAGACGATCGGCTAGACCGGGTTCAAGACCGCCTCCGCCCTGAAGCGCTTGCAATAACAGTCGCTCCAGCGGCGTGTCTAAACCGATAACCTGAATTTCACCTTCTCCAGGGAACCACTGCTGTGTAATCGCCCGTCCCAACGCCACTCGGATAACCGCGGTAAGCTCATAGGGATCGCTTTGCGTTGGCGCATGTTCTGACAAGGTTTCAATGATCGTGCGCATATCGCGAATCGATACTTTTTCTACCAGCAGATTTTGTAGCACTTTGTGTAGCGTAGTCAGGCTGATGGTGCTTGGAATAAGGTCGTCGGTCAGCTTAGGCATCTCCTGCGTGACGCGTTCCAGCAGTTGCTGAGCCTCTTGGCGGCCAAAGAGCTCACTGGCGTGAATTCCAATCAAATGATTGAGGTGCGTCGCAACCACGGTGCTAGACTCAACGACCGTGAAACCTTGTATCTGAGCCTGCTCACGCAACGCGTTATCTATCCAGATGGCCGGCAGACCAAAGGCTGGATCGACCGTTGCCTCACCTTCTAGCGTACCGGCGGCACTGCCTGGATTTATCGCTAACCAGCGGCCAGGATGTGCTTCTCCACGCCCAGCTTCGATGCCCTTAAGCAAAATGCGGTAACCCGAAGGGCTCAGCTCAAGGTTGTCGCGGATATGTACCACCGGTGGTAAAAAGCCCATCGTCTGGGCAAACTTCTTGCGAATACTGCGGATACGCCCCAACAGTTCGCCATTTTGCTGGAAATCGACCATAGGAATAAGTCGATAGCCCACTTCTAAACCGAGCGGATCCTCAAGCTGTACATCTTCCCACGTTGCCTCCACGACCGGAGGCGCTTCAGGTACCACCTGTTCAGCCTGAGACGGCGCTGCTCGTCCTTCACGCTTGCTGATCCAATAGGCAATGCCGAGCAGTGCTGCGGTGAAGAGCAAAAAGACCAAGTTGGGCATGCCCGGTACCAAACCGAGTAAGCCCAGCACCGAGGCGCTAAGGATCATCACGCGCGGATTGCTGAACAGCTGATTCACCATCTGTTCACCGACATCCTGATCGGTGCTCACGCGAGTGACGATAACCCCTGCGGCGGTTGAGATAACCAGCGCGGGGATCTGTGCAACCAAGCCATCACCGATGGTCAGCAATGTATAGGTTTCCGCCGCCTGCCCCACGGGCATACCATGTTGAATCACCCCCACCAGCAATCCGCCGACCACGTTTAGCGCCATAATCATCAAACCGGCAACAGCGTCACCGCGGACAAACTTACTGGCACCATCCATTGAACCGTAGAAATCGGCTTCCTGCGTCACTTCCGAACGACGTTTTTTCGCTTCGTCTTCACCGATCAGCCCTGCGTTGAGATCGGCGTCGATCGCCATCTGCTTGCCGGGCATACCATCAAGCACAAAACGCGCCCCTACTTCGGCAATACGTCCAGCCCCCTTGGTGATAACCATGAAGTTAATCAATACCAAGATGATGAACACCACGATACCAATGGCAAAGTTGCCGCCCACCAAAAAGTGGCCGAAGGCTTCAATGACTCGACCAGCCGCCGCGCCACCGGTGTGCCCATCAAGCAAAATTACGCGCGTCGATGCTACGTTAAGCGAAAGGCGCAGCAACGTGGAGAACAGAAGAATCGTTGGAAACGCCGCAAACTCTAGCGTGCGTTGGGTGAACATGGCCACCAGCAACACCATGATTGAGAGCGCAATATTAAAAGTAAACAATAAATCCAGAATGAACGGCGGTAGCGGCAGCACCATCATCGACAGGATCATCAGGATAAGTATTGGGCCAGCCAATATTTTCCACTGAGCACCATTCATGCCCTGCATGCGTAACAACGCGGCCAAATTACTCATCGGTGGTCTTCTCTCCGGCAAAATCCAGTGCTTCCGGCACTGGCAAGTTTTGTGGTTTCTTCGGTGCTAATCCGCCCTCTTTTTGCCAACGTTTTAGCTGGTAAACCCAGGCTAAAACTTCGGCAACCGCGGCATAAAGCGTGGCGGGAATATGGTGCCCAATTTCGCTGTGTCGATAGAGCGCACGCGCCAAAGGGGGAGCTTCAAGCTGAGGGATTCGATGCTGATTTCCCAGCTCTTTGATGCGCAGCGCAATCTCACCGGCGCCTTTCGCCAATACTTTTGGCGCACTCATCTTGTTTTCCTGATACTGCAACGCCACCGCATAATGCGTTGGGTTAGTGACGATCACATCCGCTTTGGGTACATCGCTCATCATACGGCGGCGCGCAGCGGCACGCTGTTGCTGACGGATTCGCCCCTTAACATGTGGATCGCCCTCTTGTTCTTTGAATTCGTCTTTAATTTCCTGCTTGGTCATTTTTAGTTTGTTGAGGTTGCTCCAGATTTGATAGAAAACGTCAAACGCCACCATCGGAACCAGACCGAGAACGATCAACAGCCCGCACATGCCAATCAGATGCAGTGCATCCCCCATGGCATCAAGCGGCGACTCGGCAATCAGCGCCAACATCTGTCCCCAGTAGTGCCAGAGAAACCATCCTGCAACCCAACTCACCAAAATGACCTTCAGCACGCCCTTCAGCAACTCCGCCAACGCCTGACTGGAAAACAGGCGTTTCAAGCCCGAGAGTAGGCTCATTTTGCTTAAATCAAATTTGATCGACCCAGGATTAAAGAAAAAACCGCCAATCAGCATGGGGGCGGCCCATCCCACTAGCATCAGGCCAAGTAGCACCGGCATTAGCGCGGCAACGGCCTGTTGCAGCAGGTTACCCAACTGTCTCAGCATCTGTTTGTCATTGCTGATCAGCAACTGATCAAACTGCAGGCCTTGCGAAATCATCGCAGCCAGTTGGCGCGCCAAATGCTCACCGCCGATCAGTAGAATGGAAATACCGGCAGCCAACATCAGCATTGACGTGAGCTCACGCGAACGCGGTACTTGCCCTTTCTCACGCGCTTTTTCAAGTTTGTGGGATGTGGGGTCTTCTGTTTTTTCCAGATCGCTATCTTCTGACACCGCGCAAGCCTGAACCAAAGATGAAAATAAGTCAGTGCATAGGATGACAGAGGAGAAAAAAAGCCATAGCGGGAATAAAGGGGGGAAATTTAGGTTTATTGGGTGATCGAAAGTAAAAGATGTCAGCCCCCTCATCTTTTGCGAGGGGGCTAAAACGAGCGGATAAAACTCATGGCCGAAGTATCGTTAACAATCAACCACCTTGCTCAAATCACCTTTCTCCGCCTGTATCTCTTCCTGAGCGAAGAAGTCGAGATTGAAGTAGGTATCTTCGGTAAGCAATTCTACTTTATGCCAGTACTGTGGCGGTGAAACCCCAAACTGGCCGGCATGAATGATGAGCTCAATTTCAAGCGTTTGTGCCTGCTCATTAGCGAAACCGTAGTATTTCACCGCACCTTGCATGACCGATAAACGACCATATATACCGGCTTTGGTGTTGTGGTGGCTCAACAGCGCAGCCGGAACGGTTTGACGATTAAAGAACGGAGTACTGCGAGTGACACGATAATTTGCTGGGATTTTAAACATATATCCACCTCTACATTGATAGTTGACGCAGTAGCGTTAAACCTTGCATTTGAGCCGAACCGCCCGCGATATAGGCGACGAGTTTGTCATTACGATAACCTTTCGCTAACAAGCCGTCGGGCATCTCTTCTGTCTGCCAAGTCACATCATCGGCGCATGTTTCCCCGGCTAGTTGTATCGGGAAGCGTGGCGTTTTTACATTAATTGGCATGATCGGCAGCGATACGTGGGTTGGCTCACCGCTGAGCGTTTTTGCCAGCGCCGCTGCGCTTTGCGAAATGGGCTGTAAAAACGGCCAGAGGCGCCCTTCAATTTGGGCAACATCGCCTAGCGCATAGATATAGGAGTCAGACGTACGTAGCTGGTTGTCCACCACAATGCCCCGCTCTACGTTTAACCCTGCTTGAGCGGCAAGCTCAATATTTGGACGTAACCCCGCAGCGCAAATCACATGATCGAACTCACGCTCTTCTCCGCGGGTGAACGTCGCTCGTACACCCTGTGGCAGCCGTTGTAACATTTCCAGCGTGTTATTCAGCATGAGCTCACAGGAGAGATCGCGCAGCACCGTGGACAAGCGCTGGGCAGCAAACTCAGGCAATAGGCTGGCGAGAAGATACGGCGACGGATCGCATACGGTAACTCGCTTACCAGCCACAGCCAGATCGTGGGCAATTTCAGTGCCAATCAATCCGCCACCAATGACCAGAACGCGCTCTCCATACGCCATACGCTCACGCAGATAGAGATATTCCTGCAAACTGTTAAGCGTCAGTATTTCTTCGTTAGCATCTCCCGCCACGGGGGGAATAAAAGCGCGAGCTCCCGTTGCCAGCACGAGTTTGCTGTAGGCCAACGTGCGTCCGTTGACCTGAACGGTGCGTTGGTTGGGATGAATAGCCTCAACGCGTTGCCCATTGAGCAACATCATTTTCAATTCCTGACGGAGTTCTTCCGCCGTTTTGCGCGTGAGATGCTGCGCCGTTTGCTGCTGGCTAAATGCATGGCTCAGTTGGGGTTTAGAATAATCCACACCGTCATCGGCGCAGATCATCACCAGCCCCGACCTGACCTGCAAGCGACGCACGTTGCGCGCCAGTTGTAATCCTGCGTGACCGCTACCCACGATAATAAGAGGATGATTATCTGCCATCATGCTGTCCTTAATCTGCAGGGTAAAAATCATCTTTGCCCATCAGACATACTGGGCACAGGAAACTTTCGGGTACATCCTCCCAAGCGGTGCCGGCAGGTACGCCTTGGTTAGGCTCGCCCAGCTCGGGATCGTAGACCCAAGAGCAGGTGCGGCAGATCCATTTGCCTGACGTTGCTTTTTCTGCCCCGCCGCAGCCCGTGTTACAACAGGCGGGAATACCAAATTGGCGCGCGAACTCGGCGCCAAAAGCTTCACACTGAGTGACCGCGTCTTCGGTCGGTTTCCATTCGGCTTTAATACCTCGCATCATCATGAAACCGCAGTCTTGTAGACGAGAGGAGATCCGATCGACCGCCCCACCGCTCCAGCCGTGGCTACCAAATGCTGCTGCACTTTTCCCAGTAAAACGTAGCCCCTGCATCTCTTCCAATAATCCTGCCACCTGCGGCAACATAACGTTGTTTACCGTCGGCGAGCCCACCAGAATACCTTTGGATTTAAACACTTCCGTCAGCACGTCGTTTTTGTCGGAGTTAGCGAGATTAAATTGTTTCACCACCACGCTGGGATCGGCTTGTCGTATCCCGCGAGCAATGGCCTCAGACATGGTTCGAGTGCCATTCCACATGGTGTCGTAAATCAGCGTAATTTGGTTTTCTTGATAGCTATCGGCCCACTTCAGATAGTTTTCAACGATTTGTGCCGGGTTATCGCGCCATATGATGCCGTGTGAAGTACAGATCATGTCGAGAGGTAAATTCAGGGATAACACTTCTTCAATTTTTTTGGTTACCAGCTTGCTGAAAGGCGTCAGGATATTGGCGTAATACTTGATGCACTCGTTGTACAGCTCGTTTTGGTCAATCTCATCATTGAATAAACAGGCGCTGGCGAGGTGCTGACCAAAGGCATCATTGCTGAACAGCAAAGCATCTTCGGTCATGTAGGTCATCATGCTGTCAGGCCAGTGCAGCATGGGGGCTTCAACAAAGACCAACTTTTTGCCGTTGCCAATATCAATGGAATCACCGGTTTTCACAACACGGAAATTCCAGTCCTGATGGTAGTGACCTTTGATTGAATTAACCCCGTTCGCGGTGCAGTAAATTGGCGTATTGGGTATTTTCGCCATCAACGCAGGCAGCGCACCGCTATGATCGCTCTCGGCGTGGTTAGCGATGATCAAATCGATTTTATTTAAATCGATTTCGCGTTCGAGATTAGCAACAAACTCTGCGGCATAGGGTGTCCACACCGTATCAATCAGAACATTTTTTTCTTCTTTAATCAGATAGCTGTTATAGCTAGAGCCTTTGTGGGTTGAGTACTCGCTGCCGTGAAATTCGCGCAGTTCCCAATCTTGTTTACCGACCCAATAGACGTTGTTTTTTACCTGAATAGCCATGAACCACTCCTGATTATTTTCCACTCTTAAATATGCATTTCAAATGCGTCTTTTTGATTATGGTATTTAATATGCATTTTAAATGCAACTTAAAGAGCGATTTTTTCAGAGGGTAATACTTAAGGAGTAGATTCAATGCAAAAGCCAGTCCCCCTGATGCGGGGGACTGGAATGGCAACGGATGGAGAAAACGGGGGGATTTATCTAGATGAGCGAGACTAAACTTTTTGGAACATGCCCTCGCCCAGATAGTGGTTTTCGTCCTTTACTCCTGGTAATACAAAGAAGTAACCACCACCGATAGGCTTTATGTACTCTTCTAGCGCCTCGCCATTCAGGCGCTTTTGCACCGTGATAAATCCTTTATCCAGATCGTGTTGATAGCAGACAAACAGTAGTCCCATATCCAGCTGCCCTGAATTGGAAACCCCCTGCGAATAGCTATAGCCACGACGCATCATCAAGCTGCTGTGCGTTTCTTTAGTGCGCGGATTGGCTAAGCGAATATGCGCATCGAGCGGGATAACTTTTCCGTCAGGATCCCTGCTGTAATCAGGCTCATCATGTTCATGATTCATCCCCAGCGGAGCACCACTGGCCTTGTCACGGCCAAAAATAGTCTGCTGCTCTTGCAGTGGCGTACGATCCCAGAACTCAACGCGAAAACGGATGATACGTACCGCCTGATAGCTGCCACCCACCGTCCAAGCTGGCTCTTGTTGATCGGCCGTCACCCAAACAATATCGTCCATCAGCGGCTTATCGCTGGCATTGGGATTGGCCGTGCCATCTTTAAAACCGAGCAGGTTGATCGGTGTTTCTTTACCTTGGCTCTGCGCCGCATGGGTGGAAATAAACCCCTCGCGCCGCCAGCGGACGCTAAGCAAATCAGGCGTATATTTGATAATGTCGCGTAGCGCGTGGATCACGCTGTCATTACTGTTGCTGCAAATTTGCAATAACAGATCGCCGTGGCAAATATTGGCATCAAGAGAATCGTTGGGGAAACGCGTCATCTTTTGCAACTGCGTAGGTTTTTGAGCCGCGAGCCTAAAGCGTTCATCAAACAGAGAATGACCCACCGAAACCGTGATAGTGAGGTTATCTGGATAGATATCCGGCCCCATGATCCCTGAATCTAGCGGAGGTAATTTGGCATCGGCATGCGGTGCTTTGCCGCCGTACGTCAAAAATGCTATCCGCTTGGTGAGTAACTTCATTAAACGCTGTAAATCTTCTGCGTTGGTCGCCAACACATCAAAAGCGACCAACATCGCCGATGCTTGCTGCGGTGTCAGCACACCGGCCTGATGTTCACCATAAAACGGCTGTTTCTGCCAGCGTGCATTTTTCGATGACGTCGCCGTCGCCAGAGGCTTGGTTCCCGTATCTGCTTTGACCGCGCCACCGAGCGCGAGCGCGCTGCCCAGCGCTCCTGCGCCAATCAATAAACGACGGCGAGAAGGCATTTCTGCCCCCCCAGTCAGCCCGGTGACCGGGCATCCTTTACCACTCATCTTTCCAACCTCAAAACGTTGCTTTTAATCGAGACCTAAAACACCGCGCAGCTGCGCTAAATCTTCTGCCAGCGCCGTAATTGGGCCTTTCATCGCGTTGCGATCGGCAGCGGTCAGCTTCTCATAGGATTCATAGCCATCTTTGGTACGATATTTATCCAAAATGGCGTCAACGGTTTTAAAGTTGGCATCAATTTTTGCCAGCAGTTGCGGGTTAGCTTTTTCCAACATTGGGCGCAGCAGGTTAACGATTTTCTGCGCACCATCGACGTTTGCACGGAAGTCCCACAGGTCGGTACGGCTGTAGCGATCTTCTTCACCGCTGATTTTGCTGGCAGCCACTTCTTCAATCAAACCCGCCGCGCCGCCAACCACTTTGCTTGGGGCGAAAGTTAAGGTTGTCACACGGTTTTGCAGCTCAAGCACGTCTTTCATCAAGCGGTCAGCGTAGCCATCAGCCCCTTTGGTGGTTTTGTCACCAAACAGCACTTTTTCCAAACGATGGAAACCGGTGAAGTTAGGATCCTGTGCTTTTTGCTCATAGTCGTCTTCGCGCGCATCGATGCTGCCATCAAGATCGGAGAACAACTCAGCAATCGGTTCAATTCGCTCATAGTGCTGGCGCGTAGGCGCATACAGTTTTTGCGCCGTGGCTAAATCACCCTTTTTCACGGCATCAGTGAATGCTTTGGTCTGTTCCACCAGCTGTTTCACTTCTTGCATCACGTAAACTTTGTACTCAGCAATGGGACCCACCAATGCCATAGCATCCGTTTTTGCAGCCGTTGCACCGTCAACAGCTTGAACAATAATTTTGCCCTTAGGGTTGCTGAGCAAACCACAGGTCATATCGTATTCACCCGGCTCTAAAGTTGCTGTCATTTTTTGGGTAAAACCGGGAGCAATATTTTCGCGCTCCTCCACGACCATCACGCCTTTGAGAATTTCCCACTCCAGCGCCTTTTGGCTGTTGTTATGCACAATGAACTGAGTTTTCCCGGCAGGAATGGTCAGCGTCATTGGCTCACATTGTTTGTCGTTAACTGAAATTTTGACCTGAGGCAGCGCTTCAGCCGCCAAAGCCGCAGTGGTAGGCAGCGCCAGCAGAGCAAGAGATAACGCGGTGCGGCGGAAAATCTGGATGGACATAACGGTGACTCCCTGACAAGTTGTTCAATATTATTTGATTTTAATTAACGTGACTGACTCGCGTTACGGTTCGCCGCTTCATCAACGGCTCGCTGCGGCATGAAGAAGAAAATCAGTGCTGGTATGAGATAGAGGAAATACACCAGAACTTCGCTGACGGTCGGTGTTTCCTGATAACCGAAAATACCTTCGAGCAACGTTCCCAGAAGTGAATGAGTCGAGAGCACATCGGTGAAATTAAACGCAATATCTTGCAGATAGTTCCAAAGCCCGGCTTCGTGGAAAGCGCGGATGGCTCCGGCTGCTAAGCCTGCGGCAACAAACAGAATAAATAGGCTGGTCCATTTAAAGAACTTAGCCAAATGCAGTTTTACGCCGCCCCAATAGATCATCATGCCGACAATGATGGCGCACACTAATCCGAGCACCGCACCAATAGGAGCCTGAATACCGACATCTTGCTGAAAGGCTGCCAGCAGGAAAAACACGGATTCCAGCCCTTCGCGCGCAACGGCAAAAAACACCATCGCGACTAACGCCCATCCCTGCCCTTTACCTGCATTTAGTGCGTTGTCTATCGCGCCTTCTAAGTGTGTTTTTACCGAGCGAGAAACTTTACGCATCCAAAAAACCATGTACGTCAAAATACCGACCGCAACGACGGCGACAATCCCTTCAAACAGTTCTTGCTGTTTTTGGGGAAACTCACCGGTGGTCTCATTAATAAAAATGCCTAACCCTAAGCAGAGAGCCGCAGCCAAAATAACGCCGATCCACACAATACCTAGCCATTGAGAGCGCTGGGTGCGTTTTAAATAACTGGCGATAAGGCTTACGATCAGTGCAGCTTCAAGCCCCTCGCGGAACATGATGAGGAATGGGACAAACATGTTTTCTCTCTTGCTTGCGCGTAACGCGCATGTAAAGAACGGTAAAAATAATGATACCGATTATCATTACGATCAATAAAAAAACAAGCGCCCAATGCATAATATTTGTGAATTAAAGTGTAGCCAGTTGTTACTCATGGGTATTTGAAATGAAAATAATTTTTAAAAACAAACGAATAGCTTGAACGAAGAAGATGACCTACTGATATTGAGCTCAGCGTTTGTTCAAAAAAGGTCACTAAAACCGTCGGATATTTTTGCTATCTATCCCAGCTGCGCTGGCCTAACTTATAAAAGTTAAGTATTTGGAGACTGAGCTAATTCAATTGGATAGCTCACTATCAACGAACATTCATTCTGCTTTATTTAGGAGAGTAAAATGTCTTTCACAATGGGTGATAGCGTTCAAAAGATCGGCGGAGGTCCGCGTATGATCGTTTTGGCTGTGAACGGTGATGAAATCACCTGCGTCTGGAATGAGCTAGGTAACGAGAGAAAAGAGACTGTCGATGCCAAGGCGCTAACGCTATACCACGAAGAAGGTGATTTTGGCGTGTGTTAAGCCACTCCCCACAACGCCACACTATTTCTGTGTGGCGTCTAATAACTTCCATGAATTTTCAATATCCTACCTCATTAATCCATTTCGTGAGCTTAAGGCTATCTTAAGTTTAGTTAGGTAAATTCGCCTGATACCAACAGCGTTTTCGCTTATTTTTCGGTTTTGTCATGACAGCAAAAGCCGTTTACTTGCATTTCAGGAGCGTTTCCCTTGCAGCGAAAGGTTTTGAAAGTCAGCTTTTTGTCGCTGACTATTATTCTGGCGATTTATTTTACTCTGGTAGTTAACCTGCCAATCCTGCTGCATTTTTATCGTATCCTCACATCGCTGGATAACTATAAACTCGGCTTTGCTATATCAATTCCACTGGTATTGATCGCCGCACTCAACTTTGTCTTTACCCCTTTTACGTTTAAACCAATTTTTAAACCCTTTTTCTGCATCGTGCTGGTAATCAGTGCCTTTGCAAGCTATGCACAGCTGAAGTACAAAATTATTTTTGATCGTTCAATGATTGAGAATATTTTTGAAACTAACTCTGCGGAAGCCTCTTCATACTATAATTTCTCGGTTGTGCTGTGGGTGCTGTTTACCGGTATTTTGCCCTGCATCCTGCTGATGAAAACCCAGATTGTCTACGCTCATGGCGTCATTGCGCGTTTGGGGCTACGCCTCGTCTCCATGCTGGTTTCTCTTCTGATCATCGCGCTCGTGGCTAGCCTGTATTATCAAGACTATGCCTCCGTAGGGCGTAATAACCGCACATTGAATCTTGAAATTCTGCCGACTAATTATCTGTACAGCGCATCGCAATACATTAACCGTCGCTATCTGACTAAGCCGATTCCCTTCCGTAAGATTGGTGACGATGCCAAATTAGTACAGAAAGCCGGCAGCAAGCCTACGCTGGTATTTTTAATTGTGGGTGAAACCGCACGAAATCAGAACCAGCAGCTACAGGGATATCCTCGCCCAACGAATCCTTATACCAGCCAAGAACCGGATCTGATCTACTTCTCTAAAGTCAGCTCGTGTGGCACCGCCACCGCAGTATCCGTGCCTTGTATGTTCTCAAATATGCCACGTACGCATTTCGACAATAATATTGCGCGTAACAGCGAAGGTTTAATGGATATCCTGCAAAAAGCGGGGGTATCAACCTACTGGAAGGACAACGACGAAGGATGCAAAGGCGCTTGCGACCGTATCCCTACACAAATCGTGCCGACCAATAGCGATAAAAATCTGTGTGACGGTGATACCTGCTACGACGCCGTATTGTTGAACGATTTAGACAAGCTCATTCCTAACGACGGAAAAAACAAAACCTTAGCATTCCATCTTATTGGTAGCCATGGGCCCACTTACTATAAAAGGTATCCAAAAGAATTCCGCTTCTTCATGCCTGACTGTCAACGTAGCGATATTGAAAACTGCACTCAGCAGCAGTTGGTTAATACCTACGACAACACCATTCGCTACACCGATTACGTGGTAAGTCAGTTTATTCAGCGGTTAAAAGGCTATGAAAAAGACTATAACGTTGCACTATATTATGTCTCTGACCACGGTGAATCCTTGGGTGAAGACGGACTCTATTTGCATGGTACCCCTTACAAATTTGCACCTGAAGAGCAGACTCGTGTCCCAATGGAAATGTGGTTGTCTGATAGCTATGTGAAAGCGCAAGGTATCGACCGTGCCTGCGTGGCTAGTCTTGCAAAAAACAGCGAGTTTTCTCACGACAATCTTTTCCACACTATGCTGTCAATGATGAATGTGCAGACGAAAGAGTACGATCCTAATCTGGATATTTTGAAAACATGCAGAACACAAAACCCGTAGCGCAGCTGCGGTGTTTAACCTGAAAAACAACGAAAGCCACGAACACGCGTGGCTTTTCTTTTACCCCAAAAAAATAATCACGTGTTCCCCTCAGCAATAGAATTCTAGCACTGCCAACATCTTGATTTATTTGTTCTAACGAACGGCAAGCGTGGACTTTATCACAGACAACCACACAAAAAAGTGGTTATCTACGCGCTTAGTTTGCTGTTTTATTCTGATGTTCATTCATGATAAAACAGTGGGGGAATAAACGTTCATATTACGAGCCTTCTAATGATTAAGTGGCCTTGGAACGCAGGTGCAAATACTCCTCTTGCCAATTACCCTTGGGAAGAGGCTTTAGCTATTCCACTGCTTTCAACGCTTACCCCTCGTGAACTTCAGAAGCTTACGCTTATCGCCTCAAAATTTTTACAGCTTAAACGTATTGTTCCGCTACAAGATCTCTATATCACACCGCTAATAGAGGCACGCATTGCGCTGCTATTCTCTCTGCCGGTTCTTGAGCTCAGTATTGACTGGCTAGATGGTTTTCACGAGATTCTGCTCTATCCAGAACCGTTCATCTACCATGAAGAGTGGCAAGATGATATCGGGTTAGTCCATGCGGGTCCCATGGTGCAGGCAGGCCAGTGTTCCGCCCAAGGCCCTGTGATCCTTAATCTTATGGATGTTAAAGACTCTTTCGACCTTTCCGGCTACAACCTTATCATCCATGAAACGGCACATAAGCTTGATATGCGTAACGCTGGGGTTGCCAGCGGCGTACCACCGATTGCGTTAAAAGATGTGGCTCAATGGGAGCATGATCTCCATGCGGCGATGGCATCCATTCAAGATGAGATTGACGTGGTCGGCGAAGGCGCGACAAGCCTTGATGCCTATGCAGCGAGTGAGCCAGCAGAGTGCTTCGCTGTGTTATCAGAATATTTTTTCAGTGCCCCTGAGCTCCTCGCCGAGCGCTTTCCAGAGATGTACGCGCACTTTAAAAGCTTCTACCGGCAAGATCCGCTGGAGCGACAACGTCAGTCGCTAGAGCAGGATACGCATTTCTCACATCTCAGCTAACCATATTCACCGTTCCGTTGCAGACATGAATAACTTTCTGGAAATTCCGAGCGGTAAACTCGGGATCGTGGCTAATCGCAAGTACCGTCGCCCCCCGTTCACGGCTGTGGGATAACCAGCGTTCAAACACCGCAAGCCAATAGGGATCAAAATCTCTGCTGGGTTCATCCAAAAGTAACAACGGGGGTTCCATAGCACAGAGACAGGCTACTGCCACCATGCGTCTCTGACCACTATGCAAGTCGAGCGGATGCTTTGTAGCAACCGAGGCTAAGTCGCACAAAGCCAAGGCGTCAGCAGTGCGTTGTTCGATCACCTCTTTATCTAACCCTTGCAACCGTAGCCCGAAGCGGATTTCCTCAACGACCGAACTATGAAAAAGCTGGCGCTCGACCTCTTGAAATAACATCCCAGCCTGCGCCGCTTTATCGACGGCTTTCATGCTTGTTGTCTCAGTACCGTTGAGATAAAGAGTGCCTTGGCTAGGCACCAGCAGACCCGCAGCCAATCTGAGCAGCGTTGATTTTCCTGCCCCATTCTCGCCGGTCATCACCCACTGCTCTCCCCGATGAATATGCAAGTTCACATTATGCAAACACGGATTGCGATCTTCCCAACTAAACGCCATATCTTTCATGATTAGCATGCTTGGCCGTCCCGCAAAAATGGTTTGAGTACATCCCACAGATCATTGTGATGTGGTGGCTTATCGAGCAATGTTTTCTTGAGCTGTTCAGGTAAAATAACCTGTGGAATCAAGGAGAGTAGCACATGATTATCGACCGGAGATGTCGTTCCCTGATCGAGTAGAATCAGTTGCTGACAGTAGTCCACCGCAGGGAAAAGCCGATGCTCAAGAAGGATAACGCTACATTGGAGCTCTCGGGAATATTGCAAAATGGCATCCAAGCATTGGTAAGTTGCCTCTATGCTCAAACGTCCCAAAGCCTGATCGAGTACTAACAGCTTGGGATGCATAACCATCACGCTGGCGAGCAACACTTTCTGAGCTTCCCCGCCCGACAATGACTGGGGATTGCGTTGGCGTAAGTGTTGGCAGCCAAAGCGTTGCAACGCGGTTTCCACTCGGCTTAGAATTTCGGGCGCGGGTAGTGCCAAATTTTGAGGTCCAAATGCAATCTCATCTTCTACCGTAAAGCAGCAGCCTGAAAACTGTAAATACGGTGATTGCTGTACCCATTGTTTTGCATAAAGTGGAATATCAGAGCGCATAATATCGTGGCCTAATATCTCTCCACGGCCTTCAACGAGAGACACTTCGGTCTCTTCCAATCCACCGACTAACAAACTTGCTAGCAGGCTTTTCCCTGAGCCATTCCCCCCCAGAATCGCCAGCCACTGCCCCTGTTCCATCTGCAAAGAAAGCGGGCCCAGTCGAAAAGCGTGGTGAATATCGACGCTAAGCCGTTCAATGTTTACCGATACAGCCAAAACGTGCCTCCCTCTATCAACAAACATCCTAAAAGCATAAACCGTAGCCACGGCTCGAACTTATGCTCTCGAACAGGATTCAAAATTGTACGATGAGGAAAAAACCGAAAAGCACGGGCATCTAACGCCGCACTGCGGGTACTGAGATCGTGCAAACTTTGCAGCAATAGCGGAGAAAGCAAAGGCAAAATCGTTTTGATACGCTGGAATACATTGCCATCAAAAGCCACCCCGCGTGCAGCCTGCGCCTCACGAATGGCGGCTAATTGCTGCCTGAGCTGTTCTTTAAGCAGCAAAGGGCCAGCGCAAAGATACGCAATGCTAGGCGGCAACCGGCTGGAAAATAGCGCCTGGACAAAATATGGCGTTGAGACTTTTTGTAACCAGAGTTGAGCCCCAGCAAAGAATACCAATAACCGTAACCAAAGCGTTATTGCAAAAATAGGGGCAGCCAGAGTGCCACCGCCGCTCCCAGATAAGAGACTATGCAGCCAATGTCCATGTACAAGCCATAACCCAAGTCCCATCGGCAGCATAACGGCTAGAATAATGTTTATCCGCCAACGCGCCGCTGGCCAAGCCAAAATGATAACAATCGGTAACGCGCTCCATCCTACCAGCAGGTTAACAGGCAAAAATAGCGCGCTGACCGAGTACCATATCCAGAGCATGAGTAAGGTAAAGGGATGCATTACCGTATCGGTGCCATTTGCGGGAAATTATGCCGCGTACGCTCTGGCATGCGGCGCAATAACAACCAGACAATGAGCACGGTGAGGATTTTGTCTATCAGGTTAAGCCCAAGAACTGTGAAAGCCACCGACTCTTGCAGCCCCTCTCCCACTGCATGCAGATAGGCAACGACAAAATCAGCCCCGCTGCCGGTCGCCCCACCAAATAAATAGGTCCGAATTGGCACTGCCACAACGGTCAAAGCCAGCGTAATAACGACGCCGCTGACGATCACTCGCCCGAACGTTCTGAACCATCCTGCGCGCGCCATAAAACCAGCGACGCAACCAATAACCATCGCGACGGGGGCAAACGCGGCAGCGATTGGACCTGTTAATAATCCCCATAGCACATTGGTTACCAACCCAGTAAAGAGTGCCACCCACGGCCCCGCCAGCACCGCGCAAAGCACGGTGCCGATCGAATCTAGAAACAAGGGAAGTTTCAGCATAGAAATCATTTGGCCAGCAATCATATTAATAGCAACGCAAATGACGATCAGAACCAGACTACGACTGGAAAAACGGTGTTCCTTTCTCATGTTCACCCTTCTTTAGAGGTAATAACTAATTCGTCATAGCCAGATAACACACAGTGCTGCCGCGAAAACTCGACATCACAGAGCTCACCGATAATAAGTTCTAGCGTTGTTCTGACGATATTCCCTGACATAACATGTCCCGCAATCACTCGTCCCGTTTCATCCGCCACGGACATGTGGAGGTGCTCAAATTGGCTATCGAGAGTTCCCCCTAGCGCAATGACTTCAAACTTCCCTTCAATAAGACTCGTCCACTCACACCCAGCGTAACGCAGAGATACGGACGATAGACTGCCGACAACGGACGCGATCCAGCCGGCCTTGATGTGATTAACTTGAATAAACTGATGAAGTTGCTCGATGAGCTCAGCTCCTGGTTGGAGTCTGAGAGAATAAAACTGGCTCGATGAGACTAAATCCTTAGCACGCATAGTAATTCCAGTGTGTGATTAAACCGTATTATAGTAAGGATAAAAAAATGCTTACTTTGCGATAAAGAACAAACTTTTAGCTTTTTGTGCAGTTAAGCAGCAAACAAACGCATAAATCTAATTAGCCGTTGACAGCGTTATCGCTGCTCGCTAAGATTCGCCCCGTTCAAACGATTCCTCTGTAGTTCAGTCGGTAGAACGGCGGACTGTTAATCCGTATGTCACTGGTTCGAGTCCAGTCAGAGGAGCCAAATTCAAAAACCTGCTTAAGGAAACTTAAGCAGGTTTTTTTGCTTTGATCTTTTCTCTACACTTCACCGGCTCATCCCCATAGCTTATCCGACAAAAATTATGCAACTCACTATTTGCCTGTGGTGTTAACGGAGAACTTCTCAATACTTCAGTCGGAGAAACTGGCATTTCAAAGATTAGTTTTGATGACATGGCATGTTTAATAAATAAAATTGGCCCCCAAGGCCTATCACCTTCTTCATAATAGGGTGCCCTATCAATGCCAACTAGGGAGCATAAAAGGCAAGATAACAATTACACAGTTCGCTATTCTGAACACCCTAGCACCTCGCGTTAAGTCTTTTCATCCGAAAAAGCCTGAAGATATGGATGAACTGGATATTTTGTCTAGTTAACTCATGTATGTCCCAGATACTTCGGCATATCATTGATGTGAAAAATGGACTAATGGCAGTCAGCATCACTTACTGGCTTATACAGGTTGCTTCTATATATCGGCACACCTATCTGACTCAGTATATGACTTATATGAACCAGACAGACGCTCTCATATCCCTTTGGTTATTGCCGTATGCATTCATCTTCAATCAAGTTTCTGCTCTCTAAATTATCAGTAATTTGGTATTTATTCGCCGTTTTGCTTACAAGATAAGCGAACAAGCAAAAAAGAACGATTTTGGCTTTACAGCCACAAATGAGATCGCTATTATTCGCCTCGTTCACACGATTCCTCTGTAGTTCAGTCGGTAGAACGGCGGACTGTTAATCCGTATGTCACTGGTTCGAGTCCAGTCAGAGGAGCCAAATTAGAAAAGCCTGCTTAAGGAAACTTAAGCAGGCTTTTTGCTTTCTATCAGTTTTGATAATCCACAACGGATTGGGTTCACGCCCAATATTTGTCCCGAGCATATGCGGTAGCAATAATGGGCACACCGTTGGCGCCATAGGTAAAGCATTTGCCAAACGCCGTGCCTTGGATTTCCACTATGCACTGAGCAAACTCACACCACCAGATATGCCAAGAATAGCTCATTCGCCTATTTTATCAGCAAACGCACCAACAGTGTGATAACAGGCTTTGACAACCCTTAAGCGCCTCGCTAATATGCGCCTCGTTCACACGATTCCTCTGTAGTTCAGTCGGTAGAACGGCGGACTGTTAATCCGTATGTCACTGGTTCGAGTCCAGTCAGAGGAGCCATATTCTTGTTTTCATGCTTATCTGTACGTCTCTATTTATTTACGATTCAGTAAGTTAGCGTGAAAATCCTTCCCGATGCGTACCTGGTTTTCTCTCCGCATCCGGAAAATTTGGTGGTCAGATTTGGGGTCAGTTTGGTTCGATTCTGGAGTGACCCCAAAATGTCTTTAAATGATTCTAAAATCCGCAAGTTAAAACCCACTTCCCGTCCTGTAAAACTCTCTGATTCCCATGGCCTGTATCTGCTCGTCAATCCGGGTGGTTCGCGCATCTTGTATCTCAAATATCGCTTCGGTTGCAAAGAATCCAGAGTCAGTCTTGGTGCATATCCGCTGGTTTCTCTCGCTGACGCCCGGCTGCAGCGCGACGGTATCCGTAAGTTACTGGCACAGAATATCAATCCGGCGCAGCAGCGTATGGTGGAAAAAGCAGCCTGTTCGCCCGAGAAATGCTTTAAAGCCATGGCGCTGGCATGACATAAAACCAACAAAAAATGGTCGGCTGATTATGCCACCCGCATTCTCGCCAGTATGGAAAACCATATTTTCCCGGCGATTGGTCACCTGCCCGTCACGGTGCTGAAAACAAAGGATTTCACCGCTTTACTTCGGGTTATTGAGGACAAGGGCTTTCTCGAAGTCGCGTCCCGAACCCGGCAGCAACTCAGCAACATCATGCGTTATGCCTCGCAGCTGGGACTGACCGAAAACAATCCGGCACAGCATCTGGAAGACATAACTACCTCACTCATAAAGAATCACTATGTCGTGGTCATCAGACCTGTTTTATCCAGAACCTGAGGGGATCGCAATAAGTGGAGAGATTGAGATGCTAATGTCATGAGTCCTTCTGTGCCTCACGATATAAAATGATATATATTCTGCATCTGGTAGATATCCTCCCATCATGAACGATAATACCACAATGGATATTACACCGACCTCTTTCCGGTGGAGGAAGATCCAGAGATCTGGCCAGTCGTTGTTGTAGTGCTAAACACTCATGTCCCAACAATGTAGTATCCCTAATATAACTTAAGGGAGAAATATAATCTCCTTCGGTTTTCGTTACTCAACAATAGTCATATGTCAGACATTCCGGACTCAAATAACACAACCGATTGATAATATCATTATGCGTTTTCACGAGGACGCTACTGTTTTTAATCCTTCTAACCCGATGTATTTTTAGTCCGTGGCTGAAAATAAATGGATAGAGTAAGGTGTCCATAAAGTGCATAGCGCCAGACATCAATTGTCGTTATGCTAATACAAGGCTGTTGATTAATAATATCAGCAGCTTCAGAAATCGTGACCTATGCGGGTACCGTTGAATTTTGGCTATAACCGGAAATAGCATTCATAGCTCGTTCTCCTTCATAACATACCGGAACCCAGAGGTAATTCTAGCTATTACAACGCACCTGATAAGGTTATCGACGAGAAATACGCGGGGTGCTTTATCCACCGATAAAACCGAGTATATTTAAATGATATACATTGGCCTGCAATATATTCACGTTATGAATATTTTTAAAAAATTAATTTTCTTCTTAGGTCTTTTTTAGGGGTGTATAATACAGCCTAAGTTTTCATATAAATAATGACAGTAAGCATCAAGTGCAACTGAGGACAAAAGTATGAACTCCGGACCGGCTGTATTTTTATGTGCAACAGTATTTCTGATGGCTGGTTGCGCACCATACTCCCCTATTGATGCGAAAAAGACGGGCTCGTCAGGAAAAGAGAGCAGCGTCATCGGTAAAAATGCATCCGCGCAACTGACAGATAAAGACATTTTTGGCAATGAGAGCACGCTTGCCATATCCGAAGAAGATATCCAGGCCGCGCTGGAAGAGGATAAGTTTCGCGTACCGCTGAATTCGTCCGTCATTCTGGTACAGTCTGGCAGTCGCGCACCGGAAACCATCATGCAGCAGGAAATGAGCCAGTATTATACCGTTGCAACGTTCTCCGGCATCCCGGACAGACAAAAGACTGTGGTTTGTAATAGAGACATAAATAAAGACGAGGATCAGGGTACTGCTGCTGTCGAAAATCTGAACTGGATGCAGGCACTTCGCTATGTCGCCGCGAAAGGACATCAGAAAGCGATCGTCGTTTATCAGGATACATTGCAGTCAGGCGAATACGACGCTGTAACAAAGAATACGGTCTGGTCAGATTATAAAAACGAGAAACTGACAGATATCACATCGTTGCGTTATCTGGTGCGTTTCACGCTGGTAGATGTGGCAACGGGTGAATGGGCTACATGGTCACCGGTCAATTATGAGTATAAAATGCTCCCGTCGCTGCCCGGTAAAAAGGATGCTGTAGAGACTGTCACTGAGCAGCAGGTTTCGCAACTTAAACAAAGCACGTATGCATCAATGGTGAAAGACCTGGTGAACCGCTATAGGTAATCAATCCTGTCTGCCGCCAATGATTTGCGGCGGCAGCCATCGGTACGAAAATCTCCTCATATCCGGCTCTTTTTCCCCTACCAGAAACCGTGCCAATGACCGCGATGTAAATGAGTTCGGGTATGAAGTCTTTTAGTCAAGCTGCTCGCCTCAGCCAGCATCAACTCTGTCACTCTTTATATCTGAACAATGTAGTTAAATTAAAACAGCACATCAAAACACATTGCCTATAGATATTTATCAAATATCCATGAAAGCACAGCCATAACAATAATCGATAGTAAAAATGGCAACCCTCCATTATATTTAGATAAAAAAGGATATGATATAAAAAAGGTTAGGACAAAAACAACCATCGAAATATGTGGAGAAATAAACGAATGATATATTTCACTAGAAATTGATTTTAAGAATTTTTTCATTTCAGCAATTCCTTTAAGAAATGAACTGCAACATCCTCACTGTTTAGTGAAAAGAGAAGGATGATATATTTCTGTCTAAAATTAAATCAGCAATATAATCCTTGCTTGTAAAAAATCGGTAATACAAACCAGCATTCTGATATCTTCACCTGACAGTTCTTTGCACTCATCCTAATACTTATCAAAAAAAAGGCGCTGTACGATGTAAATCGCTCCGCCCCTATTGACAATTGGTGTACGGTCTTTTTCATTCCTCGTTGAAAAGCGGTAATGCCCTTGTCTAATGCAAGCGCAATAATTTCATTATTTTTAAATATCATCTTAGCGTAAGCTGAATTATCCATTGCCGTAGGTCTCCAGAAAATACAATTTTGTCAAAAAAGTCTTTCTTCCCACAGACTGTATGCGCTGGTTCCGGCAATACAGTGCTCCTGGGTGATACTTTCATAGGTAAATGAAACCGTCTCTTCCGGTTGACCCACGCTGTTGTTGATAGTGTGCGGCACAACATGCTTAATACTGGAAATTCTGGCGTTGATCAGTTTGACTTTGTAATACAACTCATTAATGCCGAAACGGTTGGTACGGTAATACTCAAAATCACAGGTCAGACACTCGTTTTCGGTAATGGCTTTACTCAGCAAAGGAGACGATTTATCTACCGGTTTCTGGATAACCAGCATCTGGTGGTTAACGTTCTGCGCACGGGTCAGGCCGTGACTCAGTCCCAGTACCATAATCTGATCCATATGCGCTATCTGTGCTTTATTGCCAACAGAAGCCAGGGTTGAACAGCCTGCTGAAATCAACCCCTGAAGGTCGCCGTTCAGTTTCAGATAAACGGGATTTGCCATAATAAATTCCTTCCATTTGAATGATTATTTCCCGGATTTGGTTTCAATAACCGCTTTCGGTATCACATTATTTCTCAGCAGCAGCCAGCGGCTTACTACCCCATCCAGTCGATCGTTAATTTGTTTTTCCAGTACTTCGGTATTTTGTCCCTGGGATCGGGCATCCTGATACTGTGTCAACAGGGACTCCAGCGGAGTTTCCTGGCCCAGCCCGCGCTCTGCCTGCCAGATAACATTTTTGATATACGAGAGCGTGAACCCTTCTTTCTCACGCTGCATCATTAGGTCCGCAAAATCATGTAATTGCTGTCGGGCCTGTGCCCAGCCGCGTAGCTGCGGGCTACTTTGTGCCCGGCTTTGCAACGTTTCGTTCCATTGTGCGGTAGCCTGTTGCTGCTGTTGACTCTCCGGCCAGAGGCTGTCTGCAACACGGGTCATTTGTTCACCTGTGTCCAGCGGCTGTAGCAGTGATGTCTTCAGAAGCTGTTGCAGTCGCTGTGCATAGGTTTCAGGCGCAGGCGCAGACAGCCAGAGGGTGGCAGCCCCGTGCGCTGTATCTCTCACCAGTGCCACCTGCTGCTGCATCGGGTACACCTGCCACCACCAGAGCGCTGCGGCGATAATTGCCGTGCCAGTGACGCCCGCCGCGAAACCTTTCATAACGCAGATCTGGTTTTGTTTCTGTCTTGAGCTGGAGCTTGTCTCCGTCAGGCCACGAACAGCCACCTTCATTTCCGGTAAGTCTGGTAATGACGGTATATTTTCTGCCGCTTCAGACAATGCACTCTCCGGAGCATAAACCAGTGTTCTGACAGCGGGTTGTGTAAGAAGATCTGTACTCTTCCGCTGCGGCTCAAGCCGATTACGGGTGTTCTGCACAAAATACAACAGATTCTCTACCCGAGGCTGGCGCTTCAGCTCCACCTGCTGGAGTTTGTCGCAGATAAGCTGTAATGCACGTTCGGTCCGGTACAGCAGTGGCAGATCGTTTTCTGCAAAGGAGATTTGCTGGCGCAAAATATTGCCGGTACGGGTATTGAACCAGTCCAGCATTTCCGTTCGTGCGGGACCACTCTGCGGCCAGAAATTATCCCATTCGTGGGTCACCATCGCGGCCAACAACTCCGCACCTTCGCAAAAGCCTGCAACTCCCTGAACACGAGTGCGCGCCAGCGTGTAGTAGGTGACGGTATGTAAATCCACACCATTAGTTTTAAAAATCGCCAGCGCCAGTGACTCCACCAGTCGCCAGTTCAGTTCCGGCTGTGCCGGATGGCTGGCCTTGTTGATTTCTTCACGTATAGCGATAAATTCCGGCAAATTACGCGGATCACTGCCAGCCACTATAGTTTGTGTCAGTATGTTGTTGCTCATCCTTGTCCCCTCAATAGAGCGTATCCGGTAGACGGAACTGGCTGAACAGCCCACCGCTGAACGGGTTGTCTTCCGTATCAGCATGTATCCGGTAGACCATCGCCCCCCCGTCCACGGTAAAGCGAACGCTGAACGTACCCTCTTCAACGCTGGTTAATTGGCCTGCGCCAAACAGACGGAATTGCGCCCACGGTCCACTGAAAGTGATGCTGCGCGGTGCACTACCACTGGTGCCAACCAACGTCAGCTTACTTTCATTGCCTTCGCGCATGTTGTTCGGCCATACCAGGTGCGCGGTGTAATTGCGTCCCTGACTGTAATCGACTAACTGACCATCGAGGTTCAACACGCTGCGCCGTTTATTTCCGGAGAGTGATACCGTTTCAACTGCAAACTGCGTTCCCAGACCATTCTGTTTACTGAAAAAGATATCGCGGATTTTCTGTGCCGTATCCAGTTGCACACGGATGTCTTCACGGATAATCACGCTGTTATCGCCGTCCTCCAGGCTCAGATCGTTTTCCATAAACAGTCGCAGATTCTGCTGGTAAAACGAATCCAGCACACCGTCCGGTTTAAAGAAACGTTCGAATGCATCCAGTGACGCATCCTGTGAAGAACGAGGATTAAACGGATAGTTGTTTACCAGTTGCTCGTTAAACGGCTTCACCACGTTGTCACGCCAGTCGACTTCCATATAATGAACGGCTTCCACCATCACCACATGCCAGGCCTGATCGGCCAGTTTTCCTACCCAGCGGTTAAGGGGCGCAGGCAGGGTTTTCGCCATCTGGCGAGTGGCAAAAATAGGATCACTGCTGTTCTGGTCGAGACGTAGCTGGACTGCCTTCAGTGCCGATTTCCCTGGCACAGGCGCGTTCTGAATAGCCAGCAGATAACGATGGAGTTCCGTTAACTGCTGGTACACTGCCTGCATTGTGTTTTCTTTATTATTCTGTGACGCCAGTGTGCTGTTTTCCGGCGCGAACTCATGTCCGAGACGTGTCAGCAGCCGATAGTCCGGCTCCGCCAGCGCTTCTTCACGTTCTTTATCAGAGAGTTTTTCAGAGAGAGCAGCAGGCTGCGTATTATCCCGCAAAGCCGTTAATGCCCGCTGCAGTGGCTGGTCGCCGCTGATAACCTGTTCCAGTGCACCGGTCAGTTGCGCAATGGATTCATAGTCACGCACATTGATGTTATCCATACCGGCCCGCCAGGTGGCGGTATAATCACTGATATACTGTTCAGTGAGTTGGCGCTGGATTTCAGCACGGTCAGCCTCGCTATATTTCACGCTGTGGGTAAGATTCAGCACCCACGAGTCCATTGCGGTCAGTTCCACCAGCTCATCACGCTGTTTTACGAAATAGCTTTGCAGTCCATAGCGAGTGAGGAACTGCGGGACAATCAGTTTGCTGTCATCGGCAGAGGTAAATACCTGATCAAAGGTCGGCCCTACTTGGTCGCGCAGATTGAGGTCTGCAGGCAGGACACCCAGCGCCCGCGTTTTCAGACTCTGGTAGACACGCTGGTAAACAGGTAATTTGCTGAGTTCTTTCTGCGCCGACAGCACCGGACTGTCATAAGGCGTCCAGCGGCTAATAGCATCACCGTCACCTTTCTCACGCTCAGCATGCCAGTCTGTATGTTTCAGCGCATAGTCGAGGTGGGACATCAGTTGCGCCTGAATATCGCGCTGGCCGTGGAACTTATCGCTCCAGCGTTTTGCCATATACTGTTTCACCACTTCGTCGCTGCGTCCGCTCTTGTCCTCCAGCATTCGCATTACGCGCAGTACAGCGAGTTTTTCTTCGCTTTCGGGTGGCGCTGAGTTGAGTTCGTTCACCAGACCGTTAAACAGCGCAGGCAGATAGCGCTGCTCCAGTAACTGTAAATAAGTTTGCTCTACGTACGGTCCTACGCGCCGCCCCTGGTACAATCCCATGTCGGCAAGACCACTACGCTCTCCCCAGTCACCGTAGGCCAGCGTGGCCTCACGCACCGGGTTCAGCAAAGGCAGTTGCAGATTCCCGTAGTTGTCTGTCCCCTGCGGTGGAGGTACGGACATAAAGGACTTAGCCTGTTTCAGAACCTGGACGCCAGAGGCGTAGTTATCATTGTAATAATGGTGCCAGCCAGTAATGAGTAATAGCGTCGCCACGCCGCCGACGGCGGAGAAAAGCGTCATACGACGACGACTGCGTGTCAGCCAGGAACGGCTTTCTCCAGCCAGATTCGGTTCGGCCAGTAGCGCCTGCACGAACAAACTGCGGGTAAAGTAAGGTGCCGAATCCACCAGCGGCCAGGCGGTCAACGGGCTGCCACCCAGCCGGTACTGCCGGGCGGCAGATTGCATAAAGATGTCATCCATCTGGCCACGTTGCAGTGACGAAGTGAGATACACACCACGCAGCATGACGTCCATGTTCTCCCCCTCCAGCAGGCCATCAAGGAGGGCCACCAGATATTCCCGGCTCCCCTGCATCTGGCGGGAAAAACTGAACAGGGAACTACGCATATGCTCCTGCGTCAACATCAGATCCGGCAGGGCCTGGTTCATCCGATCGCACCATGTCTGCCAGAAAGTATTCAGCTCTGTGCGCCACTCTTCATTTTCATGGGCACCGCGGGTGAAGGTAACCCCAAGGATAGAGTCACGATCTTTTTTATCCAGAGACTGAAACAAGGTAGCAAAGCCGTGCAACAAATCCAGCCGTGTCAGTACCACGTACACGGGTAACTGGCAGTGAAGATGCTGGCGTATATCCTGTAAACGGCTGCGCAGCATTTGCAACAGATGTTCACGGTGGCGCTTGTCAGCGGTTAACAGGTCCGGTAAATCGAGTGTGATAATGATCCCGTTCAGCGGCTGGCGAGCGCGCTTTTCCACCAACCAATCCAGGGCATGCTCCCACAAACGGCGGTGCAGTACATCTGCATCCGGTTGTTCACACATCACGCCGTCAATATCAAAAATCACCGCCTGTTTGCCAACGTGAGGGGTCAGGTACAAACGTTGATCTACGCCGCGCGCCGCTTCAGGTGTATAAATGATATCTGACGGAAAACCTTCTCTTAAAAGTGCGGTTTTACCGCTCCCGACAGGGCCGATAACCATATACCACGGTAATTGCCACAGGTAACGACGGTTGTCGAGATGGCGTTGCAGACGCAGCAGCCAGCGATCAAGGTAGCGTTGTTGGGCATTCAACTCCACACTGAGCGGATCCTGCGCTTCCTCGCGTTGCTGCTTTTGTTGTACCTCAAGCTGTTGCAGACGCTTCATCACCCGGATAGTGAGCCATCCCAGGGCGATAATCCCCCATACCGCCGTAGCCAGCCAGCGGCTCGCCAACGGTTTAAGCCACTGCTCGTCATACAACGACCATGAGGGACCTTTCCACCAGATCCACACCAGCAGAAAAATCCATGCCAGTACCAGTAGCCAGAACGCGGAAACCTTAAATCGTGGCATCGCAGGCCTGAGGACTGATTTCATGCTACTGAATAGTCGGGGGGTTGGTAATCTCACTAAAACTCCTGTTATCTTTTATTGTTCTGCCGTGAATTTTTGTTCAAGCTGTTCAAGTAGTGATGGCTCCCAGTCAGTCAGCGCCATTTGTACCCCTGTTCTGAACAACATCCGGTACTGTTGCTGTGCCAGTTTTAACATTCCGGCTTCCTGCATTAGCTGTGCACCAAAATACTGGCGGTAGAACTGGTCACGGGGAGTGCCTTCGGGCAGCACATCCAGACAACGCAACGCGGCTTCCAGCCCCTGTTCATTAAAATATGTCCTGACGATCTGCATTTCCTCCGTGGATTGCAGGGGTGATGCTCCCTGGCTGGCGGAAGATGAGGGGGTCAGCCACTGTTTTGTCTGTTCGCTAATAAAGGGAGTACGGTCGTTAAACAGCAAACCCGCAAGAGTCGGAAGGCGGTGAAGTAAACAGGACAACTCATCCCGGATGGCCTCTGCTGCCTGCTTATACCCGAGACGCAGTGCAATCTGTGCGGAAAGGTAATGCCCGTCCAGCCAGTACGGGGCCAGCAGCAGACTCTTTTCCACCTGTTGCCACAGCGCCAGATCGGCATTATTCAGCCGTGCAAGGTAGTCATCAGCCATGTCTGCTGAGACGGCGGCCAGCGGCGTTCGTCCATCACTTTCGGCCTGCGGTGAAGAGGTGATGGCCTGCCACAGCGCGTGGCGGCGCAACCGGTAGCCCTGCGGCGAGTCCGGCTGGCGTTCACAGAGTATGGAGGACACCTTAAGTAGCGTGTCGCGCCAGGCTTTGTCGTCATGACTGTCTATGGTTATCTGCGGTATGGATGCGCCAGTTGGGGCAACTCCGGCAGCAGTACTCTGAGGGACATCGCGTACAGGCGTGGCGGCGGCCTGTGGCGTGCCACCAGAGACGGACGCGGTCGTTGCAGGGGAGGAATCGCGGAATGTCCGCTGGTACAGGGCAAAGAGATCATCTGTCGCCTGCCCCAGTTCCGGGGCATCCTGTATCTGCCAGCTTTGCGCCAGTTTTGCCAGTTCCCCCAGCAGTTCGTCACGCTGTGCGGTAGTGGCATTTGCTGCAAAGCCAGTGATGCCTGCTTCAAAGCGTTTTAATATCTGGGCGGCAAAACGTTTTTTGTGCGGCATCTGCGGTGCAGCTACTGTCCAGTAATGCTCCACGTACAGGGCCAGCAGGCGCAGTGCCAGTAAGGGATCACCAGCATGTTGCAGGGTTCGCAACAAATGCGCCAGCAGACGGAAATCCTTGCACCCGGAGGCCAGAAGTATCAGCCCCCGGCGCTGTAATTCCGGGATATCGAGCTGAGCATGAGCCAGTGAGCCCAGTTTAACGATTTCCCCGTCAATATATTCCCACTCAGGGTTATCATCTGTCAGAGCGTAACGTAGTTTTTCTTCCGGTAGTTTTTCCAGCAGGTGTGAGAACCAGACATTCGGGTCACGTAAGTCCATTTCCATTTTCTTATTCCCCCGACCAGTGGCAGGCGTCGCGGAGTGGTCCTATGACCTGCGCCAGGCCGTCAATGTTAAAAATCAGTTTACCTGCCGTACTGGTCGCGCCGGCATCCACCGTCAGCGTCTTTGCACCGAACAACTGCTTAATTTCATCAATACCGGATAATCCCCGGCTGGATTCCAGCAGGACACCGTTTTCGCGCACGAACCAACGACTGTGGAATGTCCGGTTATCCGCATTCAGAGTAACCCCGATATCGTTAACCTCCAGCGAATGCATCAGTGCCACCTGCATCCTTGTAATGTTGTCCACACAACTAAACATCAGCACCGGACGCGGCGGAACATGGCCTATAGCCGGAGTAGTGATCACCACCGTTGGGCGCTCGCCTGGCGTCTGTGTCACCAGAAGTTCCGTTGTATTACCCTGGCGGTGTTTTTCCTGCTCCGTAGCACGGATCCAGGCTTCTCCAATAAAACTGGCTTTCACCAGAGCACCGTCTAACCCTTGCGGGGACAATGGCGCCAGCAGGTTGTCATAACAGTCAAGGCGCTCCAGAGCCGCAGATTCGCGACGACAGTTCTGCATTGCCTTTAACGTGGCCTGCGCATCCGGCGCAGACTCGGGTATTGTTGTCTGCACGACACCCGATGCAGGAGATTCGCCCGCAGACGCAATACCGGCAGGCACTGCTGTCAGCAGGCCCGTCATCAGCAGTCCGAAGAGCCGGAAAATACACTTCCTGCTCATATAACGCTTTCATCCTCTGCCAGTGGAGTCGGAACATCCTCTACCTCTGCCGTGAACACACCTTCTGCCGCCGACAGCCGGATAAGGGCGATCCCCGTGCTGCACGCCATTTTCTGCAACAGCAGCAACGAGAGCGGCGGCAGCATATCGCCGTCAATCACTGACTCCAGCATCCTCGCACCATTTTCAGCGCGAGTGACGCGACTCATGATTTCGTCGGTAACGTCTGGTTCGATAATAACTTCCGCACTAAACCGGTGGCGCAACACGCTATCCAGACGCGCCAGCTTCCCGGCAATAATGGTGGCAAGTGTCTCTTTTGACAGGGGCAGGTACGGCACCACTTCCATACGCGCCAGCAGCGCCGGTTTGAAGAAATCGGCCAGCACGGGATACAGCGCTTCCTGCATCATTTCCGAGTTATCAGCATGTTCGACAATCATCTGATAGCCCAGATTGGAGGTGAGGAAAAAGACGATATTTTTACAGTCAATCAGCCGGCCTTCACCATCAGCCATCTCGCCTTTATCAAAAGCCTGATAGAAAAGATTGAGCACGTCCGGGTGTGCTTTTTCGACTTCATCCAGCAGTACAATAGAGTACGGTTTCTGGCGTATAGCCTCAGTCAGCACGCCACCTTCACCGTAGCCTACATAGCCCGGAGGAGAACCAATCAGCCGCGAAACGGTATGCTTCTCCTGAAACTCGGACATATTGATGGTCGTGAGATACTGGCGGCCGCCATAAAGCAGTTCAGCCAGTTGCAGCACGGTTTCGGTTTTACCCACACCACTGGGGCCAGCCAGCAGGAACGCGCCAAGTGGTCGTCCGGGACGACGTAAATCCGCGCGAGCCGTCAGCAGGTGTTTGTGCAAGTGCTTAATAGCCAGGTCCTGGCCTTTGATAGTGTCGCCCAGCCACTGTGGCAGGTCGGTTATCACCGACATCTCGTTCTGCGACAAACGGTTAAGCGGTACACCGGTCCATTCGGCAATCACCGCTGCAATTTGTTTTTTATCAACATGCGGAGAAACCAGTAGCTGAGACTGGTGCAGGGCGTCCAGTTCGGCACTCAGCTTCGCCAGGCGTTCAGCCGGAGAAACGATTTCAGGCTTTGCGGTGCAACCTGTTTCCGTCGTTTCATCTGATCGAGAATGTTCAGTGCAGTTAGCCAGCACCGCATCTCTCTGCTCCGGCACCGTGCTCTTATCCCCTTCTTCCGCCATCGCCAGCAATTGCTGACGCAGCGCGATAATCTCCTGCACCAGCGCCTGCTGCTGCTGCCAGATGCATTCCAGCGACTGACGTTCCTGCTGAGCGGCTTCATTTTGTGCATGAACCTCATCCAGCCGCGCCGTTTCTGAGCGCAGACCGATGCGGATTTCGCGCTCAAGCTGGCGGATTTCCGCCTCATACTGATGACAACGCGTAGTCAGCGCCGAAATCTGTTTCGGTGGCGAAGAGAGGTTAATGGCGACGCGGGCACAGGCGGTATCCAGCACATCAATTGCTTTATCTGGCAACTGGCGACCCGACAGGTAGCGATCACTGAGCGTTGCCGCCGCCTGTAGCGCCTCATCGTCAATCAATACGCCATGAGACTGTTCATACACCGCCGACAGACCACGCAGGATAATCGTCGCCTCTGCTGCTGTCGGCTCGCTCACTTTCACCAACTGGAAGCGACGCGACAACGCAGCATCTTTCTCAAAGTATTTTTTGTACTCGCTCCAGGTCGTGGCGGCGATGGTTTTCAGCTCACCGCGTGCCAGCGCAGGTTTCAGTAGGTTGGAGATATCGAGTCCCCCTTGTTGATTACCTGCGCCAATCAGCGTGTGTGCTTCGTCGATAAACAAAATGACCGGTACCGGGGATGAAATCACTTCCGCCATGAGCCCCTTAAAACGTTTTTCAAACTCCCCTTTGACCGATGCCCCCGCCTGCAAGGCACCGAGATCCAGCGTCATAATATCGGTGTTTTTCAGCTTATCCGGCACCTGACCTGCAACGATGCGCAGTGCCAGCCCTTCAATTAAGGCACTTTTACCAACACCTGCTTCCCCCACTACCACCGGATTGTTCTTGCGACGGCGACAAAGAATGTCAATCATCAGATCGATTTCGTTATCGCGGCACAGCACCGGATCAAGACGCCCCTGACGGGCATCTTCGGTCATATTTTTCGCGTAGCGAGCAAGCAGGCTATCGCCTGAACCTGCCACTGTACGGGCAGTTTGTCTGTCCTCATCAGCCATCACCGACTCCGCCGACTCCCGCGTCCATTGTGCAAAGTCCTGTTGCAGACGATCGCGGTTAATGCCGGTTAGCAGTCGGGCGGCGGCTGGCGGTATGTAGCGCACAGGGGAATGCAGCAAGGCCAGCAGCAGAATGCCGCCACGCAGTTCATTGTGCTGCATTTGAGCAGAGGCCAGCAGCCAGGCTTCTTTCAGCCACTCAACCAGCATCGGTGAAAACGCCGGGTAGCAATCAGCAGAGCTGACGGTAGAGTAATTTTCCACCGTTAGTGTCCGACGTAGATCATCCGCGCTGATTTCTGCCTGTTCTGTAATCACACGCAAATCACTGCGCACCGACACCAGCATTTGCAACAACACATGCGCCACGGTTATTTCTGCCGCCTGTTCACGCATACACTCCGCTGCAGCAGCTTCCAGAGCCTGTCGGGAAAAAAGGTTCAGCCGTTTAACCAGCGTGGCTAAATCGATCGGGATCATATGTGTCCTTACCTGGCGAGCAGCCGGTTTAACTGGTGAAGAATGTCCTGCGTCTGGCTGTCCAGCCGCAGCAGGTAAAACAGATAAAACAGCGCCAGCACCACAGCGCCGCCTAAGAAGATGTGTTTAATGGTCAGACGCTTCATTAATTGATAGCGTCCACCCTGTGTTTTTTTATCCTGATGCAGCAGCGGGAAAAGCGCATCACCGCGCAGAGTGTGCAGAACATGATGCAAGCGGCGGTATATCCGTTCAAACTCGCCCTGATCCTGCACTGCCACTTTGTAACGCCCACGAAAACCCAGTGAGAAACAGAGATACAGAAACTCCAGCAGATCCTGGTAACGCTTCGGCTCACGAATCAGCCGCTCCAGCAGGATAAATACCTTCTCTCCCCCCCAGGCTTCATTATGGAAATGGACCAGCAGCGACTGTTTGATCCATTCGTTTTTGTTCGACCAGCCATTTCCCAGTGCAGTCTCATCAATAAAGGTGCAAAGGACATAGCGGAACGAGACAATCACGCCAGGCTCGTAGCCTTGCTCCTGAAGTAACTGTTCCACAGCCTGAACGTCCGTCACGACTTGCGCAAAGAGGTGTTCCGGCATGGTCTGACTGTTCATTCCATCCACGCGCATCACCATTCCTAACAGTGGCGTAGCAGCGTCGATCATCGGGTTCAGGCTGTTGCCGCGCAGAGACAATCGATACTGGCGACCGGAGATTTCCTCACTCACGCTCGCCTCCCGTGCTACGCCATTCACTTTCTCCTGCGTATTCCCGGTGGCCTGACGGTCATTTTTACCCGCAAACGGGACGAGCTGCTCGCTCATGGCCTTAACCCCTTATCGCCCACAGTTGTATACCCAGTTCAGGGAAGGTACCGGAGATATGCAGTGCCAGCGCTCCGGCTTTCACCACGTCCTGCCAGGCTGCAGCGCCTTTGTCCAGCTCAAAATAAACAAAGCCATCGTGATACGGCAACTGGCGTGGGGCTGCTGTCCTTGGCGTTAGCGGTACGCCGGGCACCTGCACGCTGACCATATCGCGGATTTTATTGGTAGCCGCAATTTTTGACTGCTGTGTGAACTGATGGATAAGCTGGCTATGCGGCATACGCGCACGTACCGCCAGAATGAAAGTGCCAGAACGCAACAATGTTGGATCGTTAACCGTGGCAACATAGAACCCGTCAGAGAATACAAGCGGCAGGTTTTGTGCACGCGGCATCAGCACAGTGTTGAGTGCCCTGCGCAATTCCGGGATCACAGTATTAAACGACTTAGTCAGATCGCGATGGCTGTAAACCTCCACCGGACAGGGCAGACGACTGTCTTCAGTAAAGGTCATCAGTTCACCCAACAACCGGACCAGATCCAGATAAAACGTTTCCGGGTGAAGGGTATGCAGGTGGGATCGGTGGGTAAAGTGCATCTGGCTGCGGTTTAGCAACTGTAACATCATAAACTCAGCCACATCAGCGATACCGCTCTGTTCCGGGGAACCAATACGTTTTGCCAGCTCACTGGCACGGTTGCTGATAAGTCCCTGTACATCACTGGCGAACCCATACAGCACAGGGCTCACGCGGATGGCCTGGCAGGTCGGGATAAAACTGTCATCCAGTACCAGCGCGCCATTGGCCTGCTGACTGCGGATACGGCACAGCGGTAGCATCACCATCGCGCTGAGATCGTCCGCACCACTGACGATTTTGGGTGCCAGTTGCCCCAGCACGATTTGCTGCACTTCGCCGTCATCGGAGTGCAAATCGCGGACATCAGCGCGTGCCTGGCGGTAACGTTCCGTTCCCTGCCCCGCACTTCGGTGACCTTCAATCTCACAGGTGATATCACTGATAACGGGCAACGCCAGATAAATGTCATGGCTGCCTGGCCTGGAAAGATCAAGCGGTTGATAAGGCGCGGGGAGTTGATCCTGCTCAGGAATGCTGAATACCGTACCATCCGGCATACAACCCGCCACGTTGTCGAGCATGAGTTTCCCCTGAGCGAGCAACTCTGTATTGATCGACAGCGAGGTGAATCCCCACGCAAAATCGTGCTGCGCATTCATACGCTGGTTGAGCAAATATTCCAGATTACGCTGCTGTTGCTGGAAGTGCTGTGGCAGAGCAAATAACCCCTCCTGCCACAGTACCTTGTTTTTCATGGTCGCCATCGTCAGTTATCCTCTTTTTTCATTTCTATACTGCCCTGTCGTACATGCACCAGCAGACGATAGTTGTGACCGGTACCTTCCACCGTTTCAATTTGTTTCCACTCGGTGGCCTGGTCATCGGAGAAGTACGCCACAACACCAATAAATTGTGTCTTGCCATCCAGCTTCACCGGCGGTAGCGTTTTCATCGTGTCCGGCAGCAGGTTAAAATCCTGGTGGTCGATATAGTTCTTACCCAACACATCCGGCAACGGCGTGCTGGCAACCGTGTCATAGTCAGCAGCCTGTAATTTCGAGTCGTCACTCATATAAATCAGTTGTACATCGACTGCCGCTGCCTCACCGTCCGCATTGGCATTCGTGTCCGGCTCGGTCAGCAACGTGACCGTCACCTCTGAGGGCTGCTCTGCCAGCTTCCCGACCTGAATATCCGGGTTTTTGATCACCTGCCCGAGTTTTTTCGCCGTTTCGCAGCCTGTCAGGGTGAGACTAAAAAGGACTATCACCACCCAGGTACGAAAAAAACGTTCAGTCATGCTTCCGGCTCCCGTTGCTTCTCGCGCAATACCCGGTCATACACCTGGGCGTAGACTTCGTTAAACAGCATTTCAAAACCCTGCTGACGATCGGACGCCAGTTCATCGTAATAGTGGCTGTACATCTGCCAGGCTCCGGCGTCGTCCAGCGGCTGACGCAGTTCATGGCTTCGGCGATACTGCACAAAACGACGCATCAGACTTTTTGGCGAGAAGGCATCCAGTAGTACACGTAATGATTCGACAATTGCTGCCCGGTTTGCGTCTTCGTGGTGGCGAACATTGCGCAGACTTTCACCGACCGCAGCGGGAGCGGCCAGATGAACCGGACTTTTGCCTTCAGCAAACATCACATCGAGCGCGGTGGCGTAATCCATGTTCAGGCGCAATGGGTTATCTTCCAGCGGACGCAAATGTTTATCCGACAGGCTGTTACGGCGCTGTTGCAGATCGAGTAATCCTCTGATTGCCGCCTGCAATGTCCTGCCAGCCTCTTCCAGGAAATCATCCGCATCCTGTGAATTGCGAACAGCAAGCGAGCTCCCCAACCCACGCAACAGCGGAGTAACGGCGAGATGAAGCTGTGCGATATCTGCCTGGGATGTCGTATCATCATGGCTGGCCTGTGGATCGGGATAAATCGGCGGCAAATCCATAAATGGTTTGTCAATCACGCCATCCCTGACAGGATTCGAAGGTCGAACAGGAACAATCCCTGAAAGCGGATCGCCTGCTACGGTCAGGCTTTCAGCCTGTAGTGCCTGGAGCGGATCGGTTGAAAAACTATTGACTACGGTGTCCGCAAGCTGATGCCTGTGGGGCATTCCCGGATACGCAGGCTGCCCGTCCGTCGTCAGCAGCGCATCTGCCAGACCATCACGGTTGGTAACAATCGTTTCAGGTGCCGCCATTTGTTCGCTGTAACTGACCAGTTTTCCTTTATGGATATAGACCTTCAGCGTCAGCGTACCCAGAACGACCTCATCCCCCTGTCGCAGGCGTACCAGTCCGGCATCTCTGGACACCGGAGCTAGGTTAATCATCAATCCCGGAACCAGACTCCGCAGACAAAATGTGCCGTCATGCAGAACCACCATGCAGGCGCGGTCAGCAACTGAACCAGCCCTGTCCTGTACCGACCAGTAACATCCCGGAGCGTTACCGATATCGCCACCTTCAGCGGTAAACAAATATTTTGCGGCGCGTCCGCTCTCCAGCTCGTTGCCATTCATCACCTGTAATGTCAGTGAGAGTACGGCTGACTCTGTTTTTTGCTCGGCCATGTGCGATTCCATAAAATTAATCCCTGATGTGGAGGGTGACGGATGGCGGCATTTTCGGCTGGCCGATAAACGCCGTACGTCCGATACAGGATCGGGAACGGTCACCCAGCCGCATTCCTCTCGCCTGCTCCGGAGCAAGATCAAGCTGTAGATCCCAGGCGAATTGATCGCGTAACAGGAAGGAGATAAACACCGTCAATGCCTGGTGGTTTTCCCCCTCAGGTAAAAAGGAGAGATACCGGGCCATTGAAAGATCCCCGATCCGCAGCAGGAATTTTCCGCTGCGATCCGGCACTCTGGCACCAAGGGTAAAATTAACGCCTATCACCGAACGGCCCGGCACATACCCGGCGGTTTTCCCTTTTGGGTTACACACGCCCAGCCGGTTCTGCTGCGCAGGCTCAACCGCCACTTTGCGTAATTGCCAGTTTTCAATACTGACATCCGGCAAATCGAAGCAGTGGCTGACAAGGTTGCATACCACGTCCGGCGAGCGTCCAGGGCTTGCCAGTATCCCGGCATAAGCCAGCATTTTGCTGTGGTTGATGGAGAGTCTGTCGCGCACATTTTTGTTGCCCAGCCCGACCAGTGCGTACATCCGCTGTGAGAAAACATCCGTCCCACCGTTGCGAAAACAGATGTAATAGCGGTACTTACGCCAGGCGTGATACGCGAACTGTGTCCAACGGTGGCTGAACAAGTCGAGGAACGCTTTCAGTCCTTCCTCATTTTGTGCAGATTCCCTTGCCATCCGGTCCAGGTAATAACCGGGTAGTGGTGACTGAGCACCAGAGAAACCCAGGAATTTTGTGGTCAGGGTGAACTGCCCGCAGCCGCTGCGCTCAAGCATACTCAGGTCACTGCCCGGAAAGGCAATGCTGGCATCGGATTTGAACAGAGCCACTTCCTGCTCCGGTTCGGTACGCAAGGACGGTTCACGGTCTGCATCGCCATAACGGCGGTACAGTGACTCCATCAGCACATAAAAATTGATCCCGCGCACATCATCAGGGAACGGCACCCGTTCCCTTACATCAGAGCGTGCTGGCCTGTGTGTTGCCATTCCCATGTCTCCTGGCTTTCCGTATTGATGATTTTCAGACAGTGAAATGAATTGATGCTGGCATACAGGGCAAAGAAGTGCGACAGCACAGTCCCCAGCAAATAGATTTCCCCCTCACAGACAAAAGGCGCAGGATTGATCCACAGCGTGGTGGACAAACCACGAACCGGAACGCCTTTAAACAGGCGGTCAACCGGGCAGGATTCCATTTGTTCGATGGCATCCAGTTTCTGAGAGGAAAGCCGGGCCTGCTGCGGATGGTGAATACCCGGTAGGTCGAAAGTCCGTAGCACCTGAATCAGAGCCTCCCTGTCCAGCAACGAGAGATAATTCAGGTTCATGCAGGAAATCAGCGACCAGTGCATGTCGCCATCCGTCACCGGATATAGCGGGCGGGTCGGACGCGTGACGTTGCTGAAAGAAGCTACCGCCGGATTTTTATTCACGGCCTCACAGATATCACCAGTATGCAGCGAAGCAGGTAACATCCTGTTAGTACAAACCAGTGCGGCCGTGAACACCTCATCTTTTACACAAGAACGCTCCGGCAGACTGCCATCGGCATGAACGAAGGCAATAGAATGATCCAGACCACGATGAAACAGTGAAGTTTTAGTACGATGATGCCAGTAAACCACTTCTCGCTGGCGACTGTATTCAATCTGATGCTGGAATCCCTCAAACTCTGGCCAGAGGCGAAAGTTCTTACCCTGGCTGGTCATCGGGAGCTTACTGGACACAGATTTTACCCGAAAGATGTCACAGGACTCAGGGAACTGCTGGCTGGCGCGCAATGGATACTGCGGCGCAGTACCATCTGGCCTGACCGGTTCAGAATGGTGAGCAAACAGATTTACCGCTGGCGTACAGTACGGACGTAAAGAATTCTTACGTAGTTTGATATCCACTGGCAGCGGCAGATTAAAGCGCAGGCGCAGTGTAAAAGCACTAACAGGAAAACTCTCCGGCAACGGGGTGGCATCACGCAAATGAAAGAAGAAAAAGCTCTCCGGATAGCAAAAATACTCCTGAAGCACACGATAACCACTATGGACATTTTTTGGCCACAGCAGCAGTGCATCTTCCCGTGCAAACCCGGCTGCATCCAGCCACAGTTTTGGCAATGAAACACAATACTCACCGGCTACCAGTTCAGCATCCATCAACCTCTCGCTGAACCACAAATAAAGCTGATGACGGGTATAATCATCCTCATTACCCAGCCAGAACGTCAGTTTGTTAAGGTCCAGTTCACCAGGAGAAACGTTGCCTTCGGTGAAAAAATCAATTTCAATGACACCTTCTTTCAAGGTACTGGCGTTACGCACATCCTTGACAGATAAGGGCTGCAGCCAGATATCGCGCGCCAGAGTAAAATGACAAGCGGGTGGAGCGATTTTAGTATCTTCACCGGCCAGAGCCCCCTGCGTGGAAGTCGGGTTACTGCTTCCCGCCAGTGTTTTTACCAGCTCATCGCGACAAACCTGAACGGATGATTTCAGCTCCTTCCGGGGCTGGTATTCAATCACCGTCATAGCCGGAACCGGACGCAAATAATTGGGCCAGAGCATATTGATCAGACCATGCGTAAATTCCGGAAACTCGTCCTCCAGTTTTTGTCGCAGCCCCCCTGAAAGGAAAGCGAATGCTTCCAGCAGACGTTCCACATCAGGATCCCCCTCCTTCTCAGCCAGAAACTGAGCCAGATAAGGTTTTTCCTGTGCCAGCAATTTGCCAAGCTGGCGCAAATAATCCAGCTCCTCACGATAGTAACGCTCTTCGAAAGCCATCGCGTTTACTCCACACACCAGTGCTGGTGGTTATCCAGCATAATGTCAAACTCCAGAACATCCTGTCGGCCACTGAACTCCAGGTATGCAACAATGTGAAAACACAGTTCCAGCGGCTCATGGCTATTCTTTTCGGCTGCCACCACGACTTCCGAAATACGGGGTTCATAGCGTAGAATGCTGTTTCTGATGGCCTGAATCATCCAGTCCCGGAGATTCAGGCCATCAGGGCATTCATCATTAAAATCTGCAATCCCCAACTCTGGCGAGCCATAACAACTACCGGAACGGGTGTTGAGAACATTACGCAGGTTATTGCGCACAGAATGCAGCAACGCCGCCTTAGGATGCCGACGTGGAGACGGGCTCACCGACTCACCGATACGCTCAAACAGACTGCTCCTGAACTCCCGTTCCGTTATCATGATCACTCTCTATCCAGACGACCAACCAGAGACAACTCAAACGACGCACCCATGTATTTAAAATGTGGGCGGACGCTCAGCGCAACCTGATACCAGCCAGGTTCACCATCCACATCAGAGACTTCAATTTTCGCCTGACGTAACGGTTTACGACTACGTACTTCAGAAGGAGGATTTTCCTGGTCGGCGACATACTGGCGGATCCAGGTGTTCAGCTCACGCTCCAAATCACCTCTCTCTTTCCATGAACCAAGCTGCTCGCGTTGCAGAACTTTGATGTAATGCGCCAGTCTGTTGATAACAAAAAGATAAGGAAGCTGAGTACCGAGTTTGTAGTTAGTTTCGGCCTCTTTCCCTTCGAGAGTATTGGGAAATACTTTTGGCTTCTGCACCGAGTTGGCGGAGAAAAATGCTGCATTATCAGAACCTTTTCGCATCGTCAGAGTGATAAACCCCTGCTCTGCAAGTTCATATTCTCGCCTGTCGGTGATGAGAATTTCGGTGGGAACTTTGGCCTGAAGCTGCCCCATAGCCTCATATAAATGCACCGGCAAATCTTTTACTGCGCCACCACTTTGCGGACCAACGATATTCGGGCACCAGCGAGTTGACGAAAAACTTTCGGCCATGTTGGCAGCCAGAAGAAATGCCGTATTCCCCCACAGATAATGTTCGTGATTCTTACTGACATCCTCATGATAATTAAAACTTTTAATCGGATTTTCGTCCGTTGCGTAAGGATGACGCAGCAGGAAACGTGGAGCTGTCAGGCCGAGATTTCGGGCGTCTTCGGACTCGCGCAGCGAACGCCATTTTGTGTAGGCAGGGCCTTCAAAAATGGCAGCAACATCTTTGATGCCTGGAAGTTCAGTAAACGAATCCAGTCCAAAAAACTCCGGAGAAACCGAAGACAGGAACGGACAATGAGCCATAGCGCTGACCGCACTGATGTATTTGAGCAACTTCATATCTGCAGCCGTGTTGTCGAAAGCATAGTTGCCGATAACCGCAGCAAATGGTTCTCCACCAAACTGACCAAAACCGCTGGAATAAACGTGGCGATAAAAACCTGACTGGCTGATTTCTGGGGCAAATTCAAAATCATCCAGCAGCTCTTCTTTGGTTGCGTGCATGATGTGAATTTTGATGTTTTCACGCGGATCAGCATGGTCGACCAGCAACTTCAACGAGCGCAGGAACGATTCAAGCTCCTGTAACTCCGGGGCATGGAGGATCAGATCCATCTGGCGGCCGATACGCTCATCGATATCGGCAACCATACCGTTGACAGCAAGGATATCGACAGACTCTGCCTCATCGTCATCCTGCAACAGCGCGGTGATAAAAGCAGTCACGCCCTGACGAGTGATATCATAACTTTCCGACTCCGGTTTGAAGCGGGTCTGCGCCATAATTTCATCCAGCAGATTAGGCGTGACGGCAGATGATGTGGTGGAAGCAGACACTTCCAGTAGGGTGGTTTCTGACATACTGAAGTCCTTGTACAAGTTATTTCTGGCCTACAAGGCCCAGTTCCGCAATCAGTTGTTCACGGCTCTTTTCGTCATCAAGTAACGCTTTAAGTCGGGCACGGAAGGCGGGCATGTTGCCCATCGGCCCCTTGAGCGCCACCAGCGCCTCGCGCAGCTCGAGCATTTTCTTCATTTCCGGCACCTGGGACGCAATGTTGTCCGGTGAGAGATCGGCCAGAGATTTCACTTTCAGGTTAACGTTCATGCGCGCATCCGGGGTTTCACTGAGCGCAGACGGGACAGTGAATTCACGTCCGATTCCGGACTGTTCCAAGACAGCATTAAAATTGTTACGACTAATGGCAACCGGCTGGCGCTCATCGAGTGGCGTAGTATCAGTGCCTCCCGTCAAGTTGCCAGTAACCAGCAGGTTAAGCGGTAGCTCCACTTCTGCTGTCTGGTTTCCTGTTTTAGGCGTGAATTTAATATTTACGCGTTCCTTTGGTGCAATGCTGCCACCACTGTCATTTTTTTGGCTGCTCATAAAAAATAGTCCATAGGGTTATTGTTAGCGCCTTGAAAAAGCATAATCCGTACCACAAAAATCAATGGAAATGCCATTTTGGTGGCAGTAAAAATATATTTAACACTCTCTTATATTTTTTATCTTACGCTCAGTTAAAAAATTTAAAAGAACTTTTTATTCGAATGAAATAGGGGTAGTCTTTGGAGTATCAAATAGATTCCATAACGTTACTATAACTAAAACCTAATGAATTTCACGTATTATTCCGACGACACAAACCAAGTAAAACGTTGTATTTAATTAGTTTTATTGATAATCACAAATGATTCAGTCGAGAAATAATGAAGGTATACATTATATTAATGACGCAATTCATTCACAATACAAATAAAACAAAAAATAGAACAATAAACATCTCGCACATTTTAAAAAGCGAGGCATTGATCAAAAAAATATGAATACAACATATATTCACGACTAGACAACGCCTATTTTTTGATAATATTAAAAACGCGCATAAAAAGAGAAAACACTTACAAAAACATAGGTCAAATTTATATGGAGAGGTTTTTTTAGAAATTTTAAATCTTACCTTTCCAATCAGCCATCTATTTGGTTTACCCGTAAACCAAATAGAGAAAAATGAAGCGGTTCCTGTGATGAACCGTCTCACTATCGACCTGTCCAGGATTAGCGACAGGCCACTGTAAGTCGTAGTTGACAACACCCACAAGGAGTTTACAAATGCCTACCCCCTGTTACATATCAATTACAGGACAGACCCAAGGGAACATTACCGCAGGTGCATTCACCGCAGATTCTGTAGGTAACATCTATGTGCAGGGTCACGAAGATGAAATGCTGGTGCAGGAATTTTTGCACAACGTGACGGTCCCGACTGACCCGCAATCCGGTCAGCCATCAGGCCAGCGTGCCCATAAGCCGTTCATCTTTACCGTGGCGCTGAACAAGGCTGTCCCACTACTGTATAACGCACTGGCTTCCGGTGAAATGCTGCCGAAAACCGAACTGCACTGGTGGCGCACCTCTGTTGAAGGTAAGCAAGAGCATTATTTCACCACCCGCCTGACTGATTCGACTATTGTCGATATTAATCTGCATATGCCACATTGCCAGGATCCTACACAGCGTGAGTTTACCCAATTGCTCGCAGTGAAACTGGCCTACCGTAAAATTGAGTGGGAACACATCAAGTCTGGCACTTCCGGTGCAGACGACTGGCGCGCGCCACTGGAAGCATAAGTTAAACCAACAGCATCCTGCCTTGATGGGCCGGATGCTGTTTTTGCATTAAGTCATACGTAGGTGAAAGGGTTGTCAGTAAGGAGTCATGTTTTTATGGGAGATGGCAGATGCCGGAAACTTCGGCGGTAGCGTGCCTGAACGCAAGCATAACACTGTACTGTCACAGCCGCTGAAATGCGGGTGACTGTTTTCCGGCAAATATCAGGGAGGTCAATATGTCATTAAAAGGGCTGCGTTTTACACTAAGCGTGGATGGTCAGGTACCGGAGACATTCGCTGTAGTGAGTTTCTGGTTAATGCAGAATTTATCCTTACCGTTTGTCATGGATGTGGATGTCGCCAGTACAGAATTTGGACTGAAGGCGGATAGTTTGCTTGAGAAAAACGCCACACTGATCATCTGGCAGGGGACAAAAGCGCTGCGTTATGTCACTGGTGTGGTGGCCAGTTTCGGAATGAAAGAAAACAACCGTTGGCAGATGCAATATCGCCTTCGTATACACCCTCCCCTGTGGCGTAGCGGTCTGCGGCAGAATTTCCGTATTTTCCAGCAACAGAGTATCCAGACGATTTCCTCCACCCTTCTGGATGAAAATGGTGTCACCGACTGGACACCATCTTTTAATGCAGATCATCCTCCTCGCGAGTTCTGTGTGCAGTATGGCGAAAGCGATCTGGCTTTTTTGTCGCGCCTCTGGGCGGAAGAAGGCATTTTCTATTACGACAAACTCGCCCCAGATGGCCCGGACCAGAAACTAACGCTCTGTGATGATGTTGCTGGCCTTTCACCACTGAATGATGCCATCACCTTTAACCCAAATACCACAACAGAAGTGACCAGCGAATGTATCAGCGCATTTCATTATGAAGCGAGTGTTCGCCCCTCTTCTGTAATGAGCAAAGATTACACCTTCAAGACCCCAGGCTGGGAAGGCAAGTTTACCCAACAGGGCGAAAACCTGAACAGTCAGTTCACCCAATATGAAATCTATGACTATCCGGGGCGTTTCAAGGATGAACAACACGGCCAGGATTTTGCCCGTTATCAAATGGACGGCCTGCGTAGCAATGCGGAAATCGGTAACGGAGCCAGCAACTCCCCGAAACTATGGCCGGGAACCCGGTTCACATTGAAGAACCATCCTCAGGAAACCCTGAACCGGGAATGGCAGGTGGTGAGCAGCACTCTGACGGGTGAGCAACCGCAGGCATTGCACGGTAGTCAGGGAGAAGGCACCTCGTTGTACAACCAGTTTACTGCTATCCCGGCAGACCGTACCTGGCGTCCTCAGCCTCACACCAAACCCAAAGTAGACGGCCCACAGAGCGCCATTGTCACAGGTCCGGCTGGTGAGGAAATCTTTTGCGATGAGCATGGCCGGGTACGGGTGCAATTTCATTGGGACAGATATAACCCGAAAAATGAAAACAGTTCCTGCTGGGTACGTGTGTCGCAGGCCTGGGCCGGGGCTGGCTTCGGCAACCTTGCCATCCCGCGTATCAATCAGGAAGTGATTGTCGACTTCCTGAACGGTGACCCGGACCAGCCCATCATTATGGGGCGCACCTATCACCAGGATAACCGTTCGCCCGGTGGCTTGCCCGGTACAAAAACGCAAATGACCATCCGTTCCAAGACCTATAAGGGCAGCGGTTTCAATGAACTGCGCTTTGAGGATGCCACAGGAAAAGAACAGATCTACATGCACGCCCAGAAGGACATGCAGACTGAGGTGCTGCATGACAAAACTACGACGGTAAATCATGATCATACGGAGACGGTGGATAATAACCAGAAAGTGACGGTGAAGGTGGGCCAGACCGTTAATGTGGGCACAAAAAAAGAAGGCGGGCACGATCAGAAAACAACGGTGGCAAACGATCAGGAGACCACTGTCCAGAACGATCAGCGACTGCATGTTGTCCACGATCGCCACAAAGATGTGGACAACGACCAGTTTATCAAGGTGACAGGCAATGATACCGAGGAAGTTATTAAAAAACAGAAAATTAACATAGGCGAAGACTATGAACTGAAGGTAACACAGAACACTAAAATTCTGTCGAAAGAATCCATAGAGCTGACCTGCGGAGATAATGCCTGCTCCATTAAAATGGAGAAAAGCGGGAAAGTGACAATTACCGGCTCTGTATTTGATTTTAAGGCTACCGGTCTTGTCACTGTTAAGGGCAAGAAAATCGATCTTAACTGACACAGAGGATGTGGGATGATACAAGTTGAGAATCATACGCCGTTTCCTGCCATAGCGTTTGAGAAGCACGGACGTCTTGGCTACGTCTTTGATGTCATTGCATTCAGAATGACGTTTCGTCTGAAAAATGGCTATTACGCTGATCTTGCTGATGAGCAGGCCGAGCTGGTCATGGCAGATGAGTATTATGGGGAACCCGAAACCAGCAGTCTGAAGTATGAAACCGATTTAGTTCTCTATAAGCGAAATGCTGATATTCACGTAATTGGTAGCGCCTGCCCGCCAGGCGGCTCCGGGACGCAATGGATGGCAGGTATTCGGGTGGGCGATTTTTCGAAACGTCTTATGCTGTCAGGCCCGCGATGCTGGCGTTTTGAAAACCATCGCTGGCGGCAGGGGCAACCTGAAAGCATTGCGTCTGTTCCTTTGCGTTATGAACTGGCCTATGGCGGCGTCTGGCAGGCAAGTGGCCGGCAGGAATATAAGCAGACTTTTTTCGACAATCCGCTGGGGTGTGGCTATTATCCGGATATCCGACACCTTGATACCACGCAGGAATATAGCGCCCCCCAACTGACCCGATTTTCTCAGGCAAATGAGGAAATCAGCCTGGATATTGACACAATATGTACCCCGCAGGGGACTGGCCCCATGTCCCGCTGGTGGCAGAGTCGCCTTCAGTACGCCGGAACTTATGATGATAACTGGCGTGAAAATTGCCGCCCTTCTTTCCCCGATGATTTCAGCGAACGTTTTTACAACAGCGCTCACCCTGAACTAATATATCCTTCTCATTTGTCCGGCAATGAACCTATTGTTCTGGAAGGACTATTGCCTGAAGCCAGTCGGATAGTGACAGGATTACCAGGTTATCAGCCAGTCTGTGTTCTGACGGACATTCATAATCGCCTCCACACACAACTTCCTGTTGCAGATACGTTAACAATAAATCTGGATGAACGTCTGATTTACATCACCTACCGGCTGACGGTGCCCGTTGCGCTACACATGAAAGAAGCGGTACTGGGTTGTCTCGTTCCTCCACGGACAAAAGGAGCATGTCGTGGCTGATAAACATATTGCAGATGGTGAAGAGGGATTTCGGGCTGTAAACAGTTCCCCGGATGCCTGCCTGGTCGGTATTGTTGTTGTACCGTTTGATTGTTTCCAGGTTCTGAGTAATAAAAAACAGTACAGTGAAACGGTAAGGGCGCGGGGATTCTCGGTTCTGAATGTGGGTTCTGTCATTTCCGGAACGCAAAGCAATGCCGGAAAGGGGGTGATATCGGGAACATCGCTGAGCAGCGGCGACTGTACGGTCCTCAGTGGCAGCCCAACAGTGAGTGTTGAGGGGGTGCCCGTTGCCCTGTATGGCTCTCTGGTCGGTATGAACAACATGAACTGTCTGGGGAATTTGCTGACAAAGCTGGCTCCCTCAAATGTTGTTGTAAAAGATAATGCACTTCCCTGTAATAACCCACCAGTGTCCTCCCCCTTTCTTGAAGCCTTGACGAAATCCCGACAGGATGCAGCTAATGGCCTGATGGAGTCATTGCGAGATTCTCTTGATTTCAGCGGGGGAATTCAAACAGCGGATGAATGGACTAAAAAGCAGATAGATAAATTACGTCCAGCTCCTCTGCCGGGTGATTCGGGACAGATGATTTATGACATGGAGACAGGGACCGAAATACCGGTAGAGGTCTTTAATGCCCGGAATGAAATTAATGCCGGTGTGGTCCGGGGATTACTGGGTTTTGGTCGTAGTATTGTATCCGGTATTGCTTCTCTGGGAAATATGCTGGAACAGCGTTGTCTGGAGGACCCACGGGTAAAACCGCTGGATAATATGATACTGGCTGAGAATATTCGTCTTGGTAATGTCTGTCTTGAGGGTATAAAGAAACAGATAGGCAATATCCGGGATAATCTCGAGGCTATGGCCGGGAAAGAATGGGATGATTTTCAGAAAGCATCTCCCGGGGATAAGGCGGAAATGTTAACTCGGCTGACGGCTGAGGTAGCCACATTGCCGTTACCCGTGTCGAAGGCTGGACTGGCCAGTAAAGTGGGTGTGGTCAGTGATACAGTTAAAGCAGCCCATACTGTAGATGCAGTGAGTGATGCCGGGAAAATTGCCGGGGCCGCGACTGATGTCAGGAATGCCGGAGTGGCAGCGAATGAAGCCAGGAACACTGGAGAGGCAGTGAATGGTGTCAGGAACGGTGCAGAGGACGCATCTGCACTGAATAAAACTGACGATGCTGCCGAACTGTCGAAGACAGACGACGGAGCATTCGTTGACGAAAACGGAAAATCAAAGGATGGAAGTAGTGGTGTAGACAGCTCCCTCTGTACCCAACCCGGAGATCCAGTGGACGCCGGAACAGGCTATTTCCTCCAGCAGTTGAGTGTCCTTTCCCTGCCCGGTGTTTTGCCGCTGACGCTTTCCCGCTTTTACCGCTCACAGGCAAAAGACGGCGGCATATTTGGCCAGAAATGGACCGATGAATGGTCTGTTTCGCTGGCAGTACATGACCATGAGCTTCATTTCACAAACCACGAAGGCGTGGTGCTCTATTACCGCATCCCACGGGACGGTATTTTTCATGACGCGGTGAACTCCCGTCAGGCGTTTTATCGGCTGTCGGGGGATATACGTGATGAACTGACTGTTTTTGACCGACGTTCACAGCACACGCAATTTTTTTCTCCTGCGGGTGACGGTACTTACCTGTTATCGGCCATTCACGACGGCTATGGTAACCGGGCTGATTTTATCCGTACCGATGGCCTGCTGACGACAATCCGCCACAGCGACGGCTACGTACTTACCCTGGACTGGCAGCAACGGCAGTTGATGAATATTGACCTGGTGACGCCGCAGCGCCAGCGCCTAGTGACCTGTCACTACGACAGTGACGGCTTTCTGGCTGAATGCGACACCTTCCAGTTTTCCCGTCTGTGGCATGAGTACACACCAGAAGGATGGATGACTCGCTGGCTGGATACGGATAAAACCTGCGTGGATATCCGCTATGACGGTCAGGGACGTGCAGTCAGCACGCGGTCAACGGAAGGCTATTACGACGACCGTTTTATCTATAACGATGAAGAACGTTGCACCACCTATCTGGATGCCGAAGGCGGCGAAACCCGGTACTGGTACAACGAAGACGGTCTGGTCACCCGCAGTCTCGATCCGCTGGGACGGGAAGAAACCACCGTCTGGGATAACACCCGCCTTCAGTCACGAACGGATGCGCTGGGGCGCACCACAGAATATGACTACAACAATCAGGGTGACATCTGCCGCATAACTCTGCCGGGCGGGTACTGCCTGTGTTATGAATACAATGAGGCCGGGCAATTAACCCTGCTGACCGCGCCGGGCGATCAGGTGTGGCAGTGGGAATATGACGATCACGGCAGTATGGTCAGCCTGACGGATCCGCAGGGAAGAAGCCAGCAGTTCAGCTACAGCGACCAAGGCGATCTGCTGAAACGGATTATGCCCGGAGGTGCCACCTGGCGCTGGCGTCATGATGCCCTGCACCGGGTGCAGGAAACCGTTGCCCCGGATGGCAGTGTGACGCAGACGGAGCTGGATTTTCTCGGGCGTCTGTTGAGTGTGCAGGACCCACTCGGCTTCACTACCCAGTTTCGCCACAGTAAAAACCACGCAGGGCCACAGGGCAGCATTGAGGAAATCAGCCGTCCGGACGGCGTGCGGGAGCTGATGCAGCAGAACAGTGAAAAAATGCTGGAAAGCTTCACCGATGGCGAGGGTAAAACCACCCGCTATGAATACGGCGCTTTCGACCTGCTGACCGCCGTGATACGCCCGGACTGCGAACGGCTGGCATGTCGCTACGATAAACTCACCCGTTTAAAAGAAATCATCAACGCCGAAGGCGAGAGTTACCACCTGACTTACGACCAGACCGGGCAACTTATCGCCGAAACCGACTTCACCGGCCGCACGCTGAGGTATGAATACGATGCTGTCGGGCGCTGTATCCGCACCACCTTCCCGGACGGCACCCACCTGAACCGCCGCTATAACATCACCGACCAGGTGACAGACGAAATCGTGACACAGGGTGACAGCGACCGCGCGCTGAGCCACACCACCTTCCGTTACGATACGCTGAGCCGCCTGGTGGAGGCGAAGAATGACGATGCCACCGTCACGTTTAATTATGACGAAGCTGGAAAAATCATTGCCGAAACGATTAACGGCAGACGCACAGAATACCGTTACGATGCTGAGCGGGATTATGTCACGCAGCGCATGACCGCTGGTATTACGGAACGTTTCACCCGTGGCGTGATGGGTGAGCTGAAAACGTGGCAGATAGCTGACCACGCCCCACTGACGTTTGAACACGACCTGCGCGGCCAGGAAACCACCCGCAAAAGCGAGGCCGGATTCAGTCAGACGCTGGGTTACACGCAAACCGGAATGCTGGCAGAGCAGCAAATCGGCGACCCGGCAGAGTCTGACCCGCACCGCAAACGAACCCGAACGCAGCACCGCCAGTGGCTGTATGACAAAGCGTACAACCTGACGATGATTGCCGATTCACTGCGTGGCACCGCGGTTCACAGCCTGACGGCGAACGACCAGATAAGCCATGCCACCTGGACCGGTAGCGGCACTGTGCCCCTGAGCGAAGAACGCTTCACTTACGACAAAAACCTCAACGTCACCTGCCGCCAGACCTGGGTGAACGACGTGATGGAAAGCGAAGCGTATCAACAGCAACAGCATGGCCGGGTGATATCCCGGGAGCACAAGGCCTGGCGGCACAGTTCCCACCGCATCAACCCGGAGACAGGAAAACCGGAGGAAGGAAAATTTGTCCGGGTGGTGAACGCGCATAACATCACCTGGAAGTACGATATGAACGGTCGCCTGGTGGAAAAACTGGTCGATAAAGGCGGTTACCGCCCGCTCCACTGGCGCTACCGCTGGGATGCACGGAGTCAGCTCACCGGGCTGGAGACGCCTGATGGCGAACGCTGGGAATACAAATATGACCCGTTCGGGCGCAGAATCAGTAAGCGCTGCACCAACCGCGACAAAGCCGGCATGGATTTCCACTGGAACGGTGACCAGATGGTGGAAGAGGTCCAGGTCGGTACTGGCAGTGCGGCAGATAATGAAAATGCTATCCGCTGGATATATGAGCCAGGCAGTTTTACCCCACTGGCACGCTACGAAAAGGGCCAGTTGCATTATGCGGTGACGGATACAGTCGGCCGTGTTCAGGAGTTGCTGACCGAAGATGGCACCATCGCCTGGCGGGGTAAACAACAACTCTGGGGCCGGGAAGAGAGTGCGAATGATGCTAACGTCTCATGCAGACTGCGTTTTCCAGGGCAGTATGAGGATGAAGAATCAGGGTTGTATTACAACCGATTCCGGTACTATGATTGCGACACCGGGCAGTATGTGAGCCCGGACCCGATTGGGCTGGCGGGTGGGATTAATCCGTACGGGTATGTCAAAAATCCACTGAAATGGATAGATCCGCTGGGGCTGGCTTGTGTTTGTCCTCCAACGGCGCAACAACTGCGTGATATGGAAGCATTACGTAACGGTAGGGATGTAACTGTTAGAAGTGTAGAAGATGCAAGAAAACTATTAGATCATATGGCTGAGCTTAGGCCACACGTGGATAACTTCCCTGCAAATTCTGGATATTTATATAAAGACACTGCATTTGGCGATGTATGGAAACAACCGAAAGGAACATATCGCGGTGATTTGTATAATACAAAAGACCCTCTCTCTGATGTTGTCCATGATTCTAATAATGTGTTACATGATACAAATCCACATTATAATATTTTATTCCCTGATGGAACCAAAGCTGGGATAATTATTACACCTTAGTTATTGGAGTGCATTATGAATATCACTTTAGATCGTAAAGAGTTAAAAGACATTCCTTTGATTGAAAGAGAAGTTATTGTAGATAATTCTAAACTATTGGTTCGATTTTCTCTGATCGGTGATTTGGATTTTGAGTTTGAGTATTTCAAGGTTTTTCAGTCAAATGAAGATGCTCTTTGTTGTGCTGAAAAATTTATAACCCAAGAAGATAAGGATTCAGTGGCAGGTTGTGATAATGTTAATTTTCAGAAGCAGCAAATTATATCTAAAATAAAATTCCTAGAATACATTATAGCTAAAAAGATAACTTTACCTGATGATGGCGACGGGTTTATATATAATGGAGATTTAAATTATGTAAATGTCGTATTGGAAAGGTTGAAACTTAGGTTGCGATAACCATCGGGTGATGGCCCCCTAGTGCAGGTCAGCCAGATTTAGCAGACCGGACGAGTTATCAGAAGAGGCAACAGTGAATACTGCTACTACAACGTCGACCGTCTCGCAGAAAAGCGCACAGCACAAGCCGGTTACCGTCCACAGGTATAGCGCTAGGGAAAGCTCATCAAAAAATATATTTTTCGTACAAATAAAACAGCATTGTTGCTTAAACAATACACGATTTACTGCTCATAAAAACTACTCTTCTACTATCAATTATGATCAACTTCTCCTGACAAATAAAGGAGACAACCGATGGACCTAGAAAAATTAATGATGCACATATCCATTTGGCACCATCGTCTGGCGGGGTAAACAGCAACTCTGGGGCCGAGAAGAGAGTTCGAATAACGCTAACCTCTCCTGCCGGTTACGTTTTCCTGGTCAGTATGAGGATGAAGAATCAGGGTTGTATTACAACCAATTCCGGTACTATGATTGCGAGGCGGGAGAATATCTGTGTGCGGATCCGATAGGGCTTGCGGGAGGGACGAATCCTTACGGGTAAGTGCATAATCCACTTTCGTGGATAGATCCGCTTGGGCTGGTCGGGGAGGAATGTTGTCCGGGAATTTCTAGTGGTGCAGATGTCACTGAGGATATGATCAAAAAAGCTCTTGAAGGCGACCCAATGCAAACACTACAAGGCGACGTTTCACTCCCAGCTATTCAACGTTATGTAGATCGATTGCTTAAAGGTGATATAGCACCGCCCATAAAAGTTGATGGTAATGTCATCGTAGATGGTAATCACCGATATATTTCTGGGAAAGTCTTAGGGGTAACGCCTGAAACAACGCCAGGTACACTTCCATTAAGTAAAAGTGCTGATGTAAAGCCTATATCGAGTATTGGTGTTAGTGACATTGATTGGGGGAATAGATGATTAGAATAAATTTTGAAACGGGAGATTTTTTGGATATTCCTTCAGATAATCTCATCGGTTGGGATTTTAGTGGTTTGAATCTCCATAGGGCTATTTTCGATGGGATGTGCTTAGATGAGGCAAAATTTAGAAATGCACACTTAAGGAATGCTAATTTTAATGAGACATCTTTGGTTAATGCTGATTTATCTGGTGCAGCCATGATGTGCGCCTACGCCAGAAACTCAGATTTAACAGATTGTAGTTTGAGGGGGGCAATTCCAATTTCGGCGAATTTTAATAACTCAGTATTAGTCAGATGTGATTTTAGTAATGCTATAGTCAATGGAGCAATATTTGATAATGCTAATTTATGTGGGGCCGTTTTGCAGTTTGCTAGTTACGAAAATGCATCATTCAAAGATGCTATATATAATTCGGATACTATTTGGCCCAAAGATTTAGAACCTATTAGTACTGGTGCGATCTTAATCAATTAACCGAGCCAAGCATTTTCCGCTTACGATCCGGGCATACTGACTCCGATAGTACGGTAACAAAAAGGTCAGCTGCATTTGTGGTCAGCAGAGAAAGCTCATCAGAAGTATGTTTTTTTGTACAAATAAAACCGCATTTTTTGTTTGAAAATTACACGATTTACTGCTCATAAAAACTACTCTTCTACTATCAATTATGATCAACTATCTCCTGATAAATAAAGGAGATAACCGATGGACCTGGAAAAATTAATGATGCACATATCCATTATTCCTGATTACAGATAACTATGGAAAATCACACATAAATTATCGGATATTCTTCTTCTGACGATCTGTGCTGTTATTTCTGGCGCTGAAGGTTGGGAGGATGTCCAGGATTTTGGCGAAATCCATCTTGATTATTTGAAACAGTATGGTGACTTTGAACACGGAATTCCCGTACATGATACTATCGCCCGTGTAGTTTCGTGTACAATTATTTTCAGGCATAAGACATATAGCGGTGAATATTCTTCGGCAGGAGAACGTATTCAAGGCTGGATTGCGTCGCAAGATGAGAAAAGCAGCGATGGACAACAACTATCTGGCTACAGTCCTTGCAGGCTGCGGGGTTTCGTAATCTTGCCCTGATTGCTAAATTCATCAGAAAATTTGATTTATTTTTGTCATCATGTCATTCCCCTGTTCTGCCCAGTATTCTCTATTCTCATAATAATATAGTAATGAGGCTTCTATGTCACAAACACTTCAATATACACATAAGGAACTCCTCGATTATGATCTGGCTTCAAAACTTGGATGGGTAAAAGCTCCTGATTATAATTTCCGAGCATTAATTGATGCATTGGATTGTCAACGGGATTTCTATGGTGTCGGTATTGTTTATAATGATGGTTTCGATTCTTTTCTGGTTCGAGCTCCTACTTCTGCTACTGGCTCAAAAAGAAAAGTTACTCATATAGTCATCAGCAGGATCCCTAGTACTGCAGAGTTCGAAGCGAGGAATTGGCTTAAAAAAACTATCGCCGCGGAACCAATCAATACTGAAATGACCACAACAGTTTTATCTTGTGGAGCAGTAGTCCTCTATTTTGCCGGAACTATATTGTTAGATGGTGCCACAGTATTATCCGGAGGAGTTGCAGCCCCACTCGCCATCATTTCAACAATGGGGACTGTGGCCACAGGGCTTCAATGTTTGAATGGCCTTGTTCGAATAATAGATATCGAATATAACGATTCCAAAGTAACTAACTGGCTTGATTCACAGGAATGGTATACGACTACAATAACAGCTTTGGATTTAATTTCGCTTGCTGGTGCTAGTGGGGATTTATATCTGGCAGTCAAAACATTCAAAGCTTTTAAGAGTGCATCAACTTATGCGACCGTAAGTATGAAACAATGGTTACAAGGACTGAACAGAGCACAACGAATGAACATTGCAAAAGGAGTTATTTTGCATTTTAATCCTAGCGCATCGATAAAACAAATTCGTGCATGGATTGCCGCAGGCAAATATCCAAAAAATATTGATTCTGAAAAAGTTATAGATGAACTAATTGAGAATATTAATAATGTCTTTATGGCATCAATAGGCTTCACAGGTAGTTGGATAAATGGTGTTATTGGCTCAACTTACGAATATTCAATGGGTTTGTTGCGTACAGAGGAAACTATTCAATGAAGATAGCTAAATTATTAACTGGACATAAATTTGACTCATTGATTACCTGTGCTAATAGCGCTGAAAAACACTTAAAAGAAAACAAGGCTGATATATTAACAACTAGAAATGATTACTTAAATAAATTGAAATCTGATTCAATTCATCTATCACTATTAACCATTGCAGTATACATCGCAATAAATATGATGTTGAATTTTTTGTCCATATTACCTTATACAATCATCTCCATAAGCTTTAACATTCCGACACCAATCATGGTTGCCCAAATATATATACCATTGATGCTTTTTTGGGTAACATCAGTGTTTTCTTTTAAAATAATTTTAAAAGGCAGAAGTATAGGATTAATAATATACAAATACATGTTTCTTACAGAATGTTTTCTGTTTTTCTTGTCTCTATTTTTTTATACTTCAACTGAAAAAGATTACTGGCAGATAAAAATCACAAATGCAGGTATTCTTTTATGGTGTAGAAGCTTGATGAATAGTCGTTCATTTGATGGGTTGGTTAAATTTTATATTTACAGACGATTATCAACATCTTTGCCTTTATTCAGAATTAAAAAACCACAGTTATAACCTTCCCTTCGGCACTCATAAATTCACCAAGAGATATTTGTGGATTATAACAATAATTAATTGATGCTACAAAATCCATCGATTGACATAAATTGCCAAAACTATGGTATTTTTTAACATCTCATACTGGGTCATTGTTAGTATATAAAACTTACTTCAAAAATCACTTAAAGCAAAGTATTCTACAGATATACCATATAATGGTTTGCGTAAAACCCGAAAAATTTACTATTGTTATGTATATCCCTATCTTTTTCAGAAACAGCATCACCTCAAAAGAAAATAGATGAATATTCTGATATATAAATCCCCCCCAAATAGGGAAAAACAATCAAAAGTATTTTTCGTACAAATAAAACAGTATTTTTTGCTTAAAAAACACATAATCGACTGCTCATAAAAACCACCCTTCTACATTCCATAATGATCGACCATCTCCCGACAAATAAAGGATATAACCGATGGACCTGGAAAAATGAATGATGCACATATCCATTACTCCTGATTGCCCCTGTGCGCAAACCGGATGTCAATTGGTTCACGGGTGGCTGAGGAATACGCCAACGCGCACAGTGTCCTAATAATAAAAGAGCCGTAAACCAATGTTACGCAGCGTACCACCGCCGGACTGACAGAACGTTTCACTCGTGGCGTGATAGGTGAGCTGAAAACGTGGCAGATAGCTGACCACGCCCCACTGACGTTTGAACACGACCTGCGCGGCAAGGAAAGGTACCAAACTGCTTATTATAAGCGCCAAAACGCGGCGACACGATGTTTAACTTGCTATAAAAACAGCATGTTGCTGATTTGATAAGCAAACGATTCTGATGTTGGTTTTTAGACTTTACAAGGCACAACAAGCTCGCTATTATTCGCCTCGTTCAAACGATTCCTCTGTAGTTCAGTCGGTAGAACGGCGGACTGTTAATCCGTATGTCACTGGTTCGAGTCCAGTCAGAGGAGCCAAATTCTAAGAAGCCTGCCTAGTGCAGGCTTTTTGCTTTTATGCACGCACGACAATAGCGACGAGCTTCTATAAAGAGTCACAACGTTATTTGCAAGGGTATTAATTCGGCAAAACAGAGTAAATCGCCGGAGAGTGGAGTACAGGCAGAGCAGAATGCCCTGCCCGTTGATATTACTTAGATTCGCCTTCGCCAAGCGCTTTAAGCTTCTTAGATAGCTCACGGCGCTCTTTAGACAGATCGGCATTCTTGATGATGTAGTCATCCACGCGATCTTCATAGTTTCCGCGCATATCGGCAATAATCGCCTGAATCGCTTCAACACTCATACCTGGCTTGATGTACTCGCTCAGGTTGTCCAGCAGCAACACGCGCTTTTGGTTGTCACGGATTTTCTTCTCATTATCCACGATTTCACGCTGCAGCTTGTTTTTACGGCGGAACATACGCACAAATTCCAGAACGTTTTGGAAAGTCGGCTTATTTACATTTTCCATCTTGATACCTTTGCTTAAGTAGAAAATTTCAAATCAGGCTGTGACTAACAAGATACCGTTTCACGGCTTCGAGGTATAGCCCCTCACTTTCTTTATATTACCCAGTTTAGCCGGTCGGCAATATGATAAAAACACATTGAATGGTGAATAAAGATGACCAAATGCTGCGTTTTTGCGCAAACGGTCTTTTTTAAAGCAAAAAAATCCGGGCAAGCCCGGATCTTTGATTTATGTTCAAAACTCAGAACATTAGTCTTGCAGCCACTCAGTGTGGAATACACCTTCTTTATCAGTACGCTTATAAGTATGCGCACCGAAGTAGTCGCGCTGCGCCTGAATCAGGTTGGCAGGCAGTACGGCTGAGCGGTAGCTATCGTAGTAAGAGATAGCCGCTGAGAAGGTTGGTGTTGGGATACCGTTTTGTACCGCGTAAGAGACGACGTCACGCAGCGCTTGCTGGTATTCATCGGCGATTTGCTTGAAGTACGGCGCCAACAGCAGGTTAGCGATCGAAGCGTCTTGAGCGTAAGCATCAGTGATTTTCTGCAGGAACTGCGCGCGAATGATGCAGCCAGCGCGGAAAATCTTAGCGATTTCACCGTAGTTCAGATCCCACTTATATTCTTCCGACGCAGCGCGTAGCTGGGAGAAGCCCTGAGCATAAGAAACGATTTTGCCCAGATACAGCGCACGGCGTACTTTTTCAATGAACTCAGCTTTATCACCGCTGAATACCTGTGCTTTAGGTCCAGAAAGTACTTTAGATGCGGCAACACGCTGATCTTTCAAGGAAGAGATATAACGAGCGAAGACAGATTCAGTGATCAGCGACAGTGGCTCGCCCAGATCTAGAGAACTCTGGCTGGTCCATTTACCGGTACCTTTGTTAGCAGCTTCGTCCAGAATCACATCAACCAGATATTTACCGTCTTCATCTTTTTTAGTGAAGATATCTTTGGTGATGTCAATCAGGTAGCTATTCAGTTCACCTTTATTCCATTCGGTAAAGGTGCTGGCCAGATCGTCGTTAGACATATTCAGACCATGTTTCAGCAGAGAATAAGCTTCAGCGATCAGCTGCATATCGCCATATTCAATGCCGTTGTGAACCATTTTTACGTAGTGACCCGCACCATCGGAACCGATATAGGTGACGCACGCTTCGCCATCTTCAGCAACCGCTGCAATCTTCTTAAGGATTGGGGCTACCAGCTCATAGGCATGCTTCTGACCGCCAGGCATGATGGATGGCCCTTTCAGAGCGCCCTCTTCACCACCGGATACGCCGGTACCGATAAAGTTGAAGCCTTCAGCCGACAATTCGCGGTTACGACGAATGGTGTCCTGGAAGAAAGTATTACCGCCATCGATCAGGATGTCGCCTTTTTCCAGATAAGGTTTCAGAGAGTCGATAGTCTTATCGGTAGCTTCACCAGCCTTCACCATCAACAGGATACGACGAGGCTTCTCAAGGGACTCAACAAACTCCTGCACCGTATAGAACGGCACCAAATTCTTGCCCGGGTTCTCAGCAACGACTTCGTCGGTCTTGTCCGTGGAACGGTTAAAGATGGATACGGTATAACCGCGGCTTTCGATGTTGAGCGCAAGGTTACGCCCCATCACTGCCATACCGACAACGCCGATCTGTTGTTTGGACATTGGAAACTCCTGTCTAAGGGATGATACCTGCGAGGACTCTCCTCACAGCACATGTGTGGCAGCTATGTTAACTCAGCTTGCTATTAATGGGATAGCGATTGATGCGATAGATGTTTCAAGCGTTCAGAAGGTGTACGCATACGTTTGCTAAAACTGTGAGTTTAAAATATAAAAAAAGCCCGCAAGCGGGCTTTTACAATTACGTTACCTAACTGGGCTAATTCTAAAGGATTAATCACCGCCGAACAGGTCACGGGTATACACTTTATCCGCAACATCGGCCAATTGCTCATCCATACGGTTAGAGATAATCACATCAGAACGCGCTTTAAACGCATCCAGATCGCGCATAACCTGCGAGTTAAAGAAAGTATTTTCTTCCATCACAGGTTCATAAATAACGACCTCTACGCCTTTCGCTTTGATGCGCTTCATGATCCCTTGGATGGAGGAGGCTCGGAAGTTATCTGAACCACTCTTCATGATAAGGCGATAAATACCCACCGTCTGAGGATGATGCGATAACACGGACTCAGCGATAAAGTCCTTACGCGTACGGTTGGCATCCACAATGGCGCCGATAAGGTTATTCGGCACTGACGAATAGTTAGCAAGCAATTGCTTAGTATCTTTCGGCAAGCAGTAGCCGCCGTAGCCAAACGATGGATTGTTGTAGTGATTACCGATACGAGGGTCTAAACATACGCCATCAATAATCTGACGCGTGTTTAAGCCAAGAGCCTCTGCATAGCTATCAAGCTCATTAAAGTACGCAACACGCATAGCCAAATAAGTGTTGGCAAACAGCTTGATTGCTTCAGCTTCAGTGGAGTCCGTAAAGAGAACCTTAATATCTTCTTTAATTGCGCCTTCAACCAGCAGCGCAGCAAATTTTTCAGCACGCTCAGAACGCTCGCCAATCACAATACGGGAAGGATGAAGATTATCGTAAAGCGCGCGCCCTTCTCGCAAGAATTCTGGCGAGAAGAAGATATTTTCAACACCCAACTCTTCACGAATTTTCTGCGTATAGCCAACTGGTACCGTCGATTTGATCACCATTACCGCGTTACGATTAATAGCCATCACGTCTTTGATCACAGACTCAACCGACGAGGTATTAAAGTAATTAGTTTTAGGGTCGTAATCGGTCGGAGTAGCAATAATGACAAAATCAGCACCTTGGTAAGCGTCTTCTTTGTCGATCGTTGCACGGAAATTAAGGGGTTTGTGAGCCAAATACTCTTCAATTTCTTTATCAACGATAGGTGATTTTTTTTGATTTAATAAATTAACCTTTGATTCGATGATATCTAACGCTACAACCTCATGATTCTGAGCAATCAAAATCCCGTTAGACAACCCTACATAACCAGTACCACTAATTGCGATTTTCATGAAAAATTTCTCTGCTGAGATGATTTGTTAAAATGACGAATGATACAAATGGTAAGTTCAACTCCCATTAAACTTCGAGAATTTTCAGCAAATCATTTCTAATAGGTTATCACATTGATTTTTGTAATTGCTTTAACCAACTTTTAAACTCTTTACCTTGCGATGGATGATTTAGCCCATATGCAACAAACGCCTCAGCATAACCCAGCTTCTCACCGCAGTTGTACGCCTTACCGACTAACCGATAAGCCTCAACAGGTAGATGTTGCAACATCGTTGCAATGGCATCAGAAAGCTGAATACGTTCCCACGCACCATAACCCGTGGTTTCAAGAATAGGCCATATTGAACCAGAGAGTACGTAGCGGCCTACTGCTGATAAATCGGAGTTATACATTTCTGCATTCTCAGGTTTCTCAACGATAGAGGTCATGCGCGCCGTTTGGCCTGGCTCTAGGACTTCATTATCACAATTAATAACGGAATACTCAGACAAGGCCTCGATAGGCGTTGACTGCACAAGAACCTGACTACGGCCAGTTTCTTTAAAGCGCTCAACCATAGCCGCTAAGTTTTCACTCCCAGCATCAAAAGTTGACTCGTCAAGCAGAATATCTGGCAGCACTACAACAAATGGGTTGTTACCCACTAACGGTTTGGCACAGAGAATGGCATGCCCTAACCCCAGTTGCTTATGCTGACGCACGCTATTGATTGTGACACCTTTAGGGCAAATGGATTGCACTTCTGCTAGCAACTGACGCTTAACACGCGCTTCCAGCAAGGCTTCAAGTTCATAAGAAGTATCGAAGTGGTTTTCGATTGCATTCTTGGATGAGTTAGTCACCAAAACAATTTCTTTGATGCCAGCAGCAACACACTCGTTAACAATCTTCTGAATCAGAGGAATATCAACAATCGGCAGAAGTTCTTTAGGAATTGCTTTGGTTGCTGGCAGCATTTTCATGCCAAGGCCAGCTACGGGGATGACGGCTTTTAGATTAGTCACTATAAGTTTCCTAAATTTTACTGTTGTATTGTTTAGAAAAATACAACGATATCGAATAATAAAATATAAGACAAAATGCAAGGTTAAACAACACAGGCCTTTGATAATAAGAAATAAAAAAGCAAAAAACAAAAAACAAAGAACTTTTTATGTACCTAAAGATATTGCCAGTAACCAAAAGAGGGTATGTGTACTGAATAATCAATGCAATCGCAATAACTAAGATCCCTATATATCCATAGTCGTATATATACATTTTATATGATGATACATCACACATTGTTGACAAGTGAGCATTATTCCCTTCCCCCAGCAATTGTACTTCACTATCAGAAGATGCGAATTTTTCATATTCGGCCTTAAAACAATCAGACACTCTATTGTCCGCAATAACCCCATCCGATGAACTAGTTTCAAATCTCTTCGCCAAATAATTATCATAAATTGGAGTATTATAAACACCAACTCCTAAAACAATAATAAAAATGATTCCAATTACCTTTTTATTCGACTGCATCAGAAAGCCGACTATAGTAAAAATATAAAAAACAAGAGAAACACTTATTACACCAGAGATAAGTAAAATAATATTTATCTTGCTTTTCATATTAAACCTATCAGCAAGAAGAAATAATGCAGAGATAGTGCCAAGTAACCCCGGTTCATCATAAATTCCAGAAAATCGTATAATTGTGCTATTTCCAATTTCCAGTATAAGATGTGATAATGCAAGTGTAACACCATAATCTCTGTAAAAAATCCCAAGGGATTCCTTTAACTCATTATGAGCTTCTAGTACTGTATACGGAAGGTCAAAGCCTGCAAGCAGTAGAACATAAACAAAAATCCCAGGAATCAAGGAAAATGCAAACAATATTCTAAACCTCGCAGCCACATCTAATATCTTATTTATTGGCAACAATAATATCAACAATGAAAAAAATGAGTAATAGTTAAACCACGGAGGAGTACCCCCAGGCCTGAGAGAAAATATTAAAAACACAAAAAAAAGAACTATAAATACAAAAAAACCTGAAAGTGAGAAATTACTTCGATAAAGAAAGAGTAGAGAACAGCCATATGCAAAATAAGCAAGTATTATAAATGAAATTGGTATGATAGGCCATTTCCATGAAAAAAAAGGCCAAAGTGATAAAACAGCAAAGAAAGCAAACAACCAGGAAGTTATTTTTTCAGAACCTTTAGTTACATCTGACATCTGGGGAAATGTTACTTTTTTATTTTGCATAAAATCCCTTAAATAGATCGAATATGAAACGCATAATTATAATATTTTTATTTCGTCGCTTCATTTTTAGTGCAAATGGTATAAGCAAGGCTATCCCCTTTAGCCCAAAAACTCGACGAATGCACAGCCCACGAGATTGGGTATATGAACTAGATATCAACATACCTGATGAAACTGGCGGATGAATACATAACTCTATAGGTAGAAAAACCATTTTCAATCCACAGTCAAGGCACCTAGAAAGAAATACCGGCTCATCACAAATAGGAAACTTTTCACCAGCGCCCATATCTTCTGGAAACAATGTGTGTTCATTTAATGCGCCTCGACGGACGACAATTTCAACAGTGCCAACTTTAAGGATGGTTCGCTTTGAATGGTCCCGCTTTATTGAACTATAATTTTTAATTTTTTTGTTTTCACTGGTTAATGTAATACCTGAAGCAAGGTCAATACCATCATGCTTCATTGCTTCAATCATTTCTTTCAAAGCAGAGGGTTTATAAACAATATCATCATCGCAAAAAGCTATATAATCAGAAGTTGCCTGCTTTATCAAAAAATTTCTATTTTTAGCAACTCCACTAGAGTTAAGTGAAAAGTATTTAATCTTGTCATTAAGAGCTAGGGTGGAAACAAAATCCTTGCACTCCTCAGTCAAGTTACTTGAACACTGGTGACCGATTAATAGATCACAAAAATCAAAATCAATAGACTCTAGGAGGCTTTTGATATTCAATATTCTTTCATTACAAGTTGATAATAATATTTCCATAATTTATCTTTTTAAAAAGCCATTAATAAATCCGAAAAGAAAACATATTGACATTTTAAATTCAAATCGAGAGTGGATACTTTTTACAACTCGCCAGAGCACCCCTATGACAGACTTTAGCGCATTATAACAACCTAATATAAAGAAATTCTTCCGCAGAAAATACCCATATCCTCCACCATAAGAGATCATTCTTCTCTTCAATTCTTCACTAAAAATGCCTGTAGATTCTTTTGCTGGATGAAAAACGAATAAGTCAGGAAAATATACTCCCTTTAAACCTAAATGCAGCGTTCTTACAATATAGTCACTCTCCTCTCCTGCTCCATATTTAGTACCCGAACCAACCCCCATATTTTCATCGAACAAGCCGGTCAAATTAATAGCTTTTTGGGTAAAAAAGAGCGTAAAAGAAACTGCTTTCCTTTCTTTATAAGAAATATCACCTTTTACGTCTGGTAAATGAACAAGTGACTTTGCAGAATCTTTCTCATCTATTGTATTAACAGATAAGAAATCGACTTCATGATTGAAACGTTCCGCAACATTCAAAAGCAAATCATTCGAGTAACAGCAATCATCGTCCGGAAATGCTACATAATCTCCAGTAGCATAATTTAATCCGAAGTTTCTAGCCCGAGATAGCCCTTTGAAATTTACATGAAAATACTTTACATCAATTCCCTTATTACGAACTTCGTCAAAAAAGTTAGAAATAGAAATTTTATTTTGATCAACAACAATTAACTCTATAAATTTTTTGTCATATTGTGTTATAGAAGATATAAATTTTTTAATATCAGTAAAATTTCCTAGGGTGCATAAGATCAGTGAAAACTTGGGTCTGATTGTCATTTCTCTCTCCATACTTTAAGATATTTATCCAAAACGTCAGAGGAGAGATGATTATTTTCTACAAATTGGATGGCGGCTTTTGATATTTTATGAACTCTAGTTCTTTCCAAAATAAGCTCTTCAATCTGATTGAAAAGAAGTGCCTCATTAGGCTCCGCATTAATCAAAGGAGATTCGTCCACAGAGTTAAAATTATAATAATCTAGAGCTTCGACCTCCGCTCCACTAAACACCACTTTTCCTGCAGCCATGCCTAATAGTGCATTAACGCCTTTATCATAGCTATAGCACTGGTCTAAAAAAATGTGGCAGTCAGAAAATAGTTCTATATACTTCGAGTATGGAACATCCCTTACAATCCTATATTCTACTTTTTCATTATATTTATCAACAATTCTATTCATAACATTGTCGAAAATATAGTTTCCTTTTTTTAATTCCTTTCCACCTTGCCAACCATGAAATATGATTAGACGTCCAGTGCCATTAATATCTATCGGTTCTACAGCTACCCGCTTAGAATCGATAGGGAGCGGTATTGTCTGTACGCATTTTTCGCTCCACTCATACGCAACGAAGTAATCATAAAGGCCAGGAATGACTGCATTACAACGTCTAATACAGAAATCGTTCAGATACTTAAATTTCTTGGTTAAATGTTTTAAACTATACTTATACTTTTTTTTGCTAACTTGATTAAAATTATCTAATGCACTGTAGCGAAATTTTTTTTCTAGACAACTTTTTACCCAATAATAGTCCTCACCCAAAGCACATAGAAACACCTTCTTATTATTTTTAAACAAAAATCGCAAAAATAAATAATTGCTAATAATACCAAAATCCTGAAGCGGCGCAGGGTTAATAATTTGCACTATATCAAACCCTTTAAGTTTACACCATTGTTTATAACTACTGAAAAATGAAATTATCCCATTAAGTCCAAAGATTGTTGAAAAATAATTTATGTACTTTCCAAGTTTTGATTTATTTCTAGGTTTAATTAAAAGAACATCTGCAGGAAATTTCTTATATGAGTCACCATCTGAGACTAAGCAAACAGAAAAGTGCCTATCTTCTAAAGCTTTTCTCAACTCACTATGAACACCAGAGAACTCTCCCACAAGTAATACACTTTCATTACTCATAGTATTATGTTCCTCTTCAAATATCTAGTTATCACTATAATCATTAATACCCAATAACAAAAATACGTTAAAAAATAAGCTTGAGTCACGCCTATCAAGCCATTTAAATTACATAAGTAGTGAACTGATGCATAAAAGAAAGATGATGATAAAATTTCAGTGATAATATAAGTTCTAGTTAGGGCTTTACTTAACATTATGTAAGACAATAGCCAACTACCCAGTTTCATTATATCACCGAGTAACTGCCACCCCATTAGCGAACTCATGGAGTGGAATTCACTAGTAAATAAAATACTTATTATAAATGCTCTGAATACATATATAAATAAAGCGGAAGCTACAACAACAGGTAATACAAGTTTGTATCCACTTAATATTTCTTTAACCAAGATTTTTTTATTGTTAATCTCAGATAACTTTGGAAGATAATACACACTCAATGGCACAGTAACGACCATAAGATACAAGGAACTTATTCGCCATACGCCATCCCAGTATCCAGCGGACCGCCACCCAAACTCAGTTGCTATATAATTTCGTATAAGTATCTGAACAAAAACCACGCAAAAAGCACTTACTATAGCCATTAATGAAAATTTTAATAGCTTGCTAAAAAAGATGGAATCGCTAGGTTTCCCTATAAACATATTCCAATTAAGCCATGGCATATCCCTTAGTAAAAATAAAGTGACAAAAAACACAACAGATTGGTTAGTTGCAAATGACACAAATGCCCCATACAATCCAAATTTCCAGGCCATAAACCCAGAAAACACCAAGGAAACAACACTTCCTGATATGTTTATGAAAACATATCGCTCCATTAGTTTTTTTCCATTAACAATCGACAGCAAGATTATGTTAGCTACAAACATAAAGATTGTAATAGAAAACCATCTAATAATACCTGAGTAAGCTTCATCCTTTAGATAATAAATTGAAATCCAGTTTGACAGTGTGAATATTAATATTGATAATACAAAACTTGATACAAATGATATTATCACTGCCGTACGCCAAAGAGATTGCAAACTTCCGCGATCAGCCGAGTATTCAGCGGTGTATTTAGTAACCCCAGTGTTTATCGCACCGCTTGCAAATGTTGTTACAAAATTAATCCCATTTTGAAACTGACTAGCTAGAGCATACCCTGAAGGCCCCACATATACAGCCATAATTTTATTTAAAATCAAACCTGTAAATATTTTTACTGCCATCGCAATAAAATTTAGCATACCAGTTTTAAGCAGAGTCATTATTAAAACTCATTAATCGAATCTATTATATATTGAACTTCTTCTCGATTAAGAAATTGCCCCATAGGTAGCGATAGCACAGTATTATGTATCTCTTCAGTAATTGGTAATTTCACATTGAATGTATCTTTGTAGGCACCTTGTTTATGCGGAGGAACTGGATAATGAATTAATGTTTGAATGCCTTTACTTGCCAAATAATTCTGTAATTCATTTCTATTCGAGCAACGGATAACAAATAAATGCCATACATGAGAGACTCTATCTTGGTTTTTATATGAAGGAAGTATTATTTTTTCGTTTTTTATACCTTCCATATATAATTTGGCAATATCTCTACGTGCAAAAATCTCTTCCTCTAAGAATGGGAGCTTACAACGTAGTACAGCAGCTTGTAGTTCATCCAAGCGACTATTTACACCAGGAACTTGATGATTGTACTTCTCCTTTGAGCCATAATTTGCAATCATACGTATTGTTTGTGCTAACTCGGCATCATTTGTGGTAACAGCACCAGCGTCACCTAATGCACCTAAGTTTTTGCCTGGATAGAAACTGAATGCGCTCGCATCACCCCATGCCCCCGCTTTTTTATTATTTGCTTGTGCGCCATGTGACTGAGCCGAGTCCTCTAAAACGAGTATATTGTGTTCTTTAGCAATTTTAGTGATCTCATCCATATCACATAATTGCCCATACAAATGAACAGGCAATATCACTTTAGTTTTTTCAGTAATAGCATTCTTTATTTTGCTGACATCGATATTATACGAATCAATCTCTGGCTCAACTAGCACCGGTATCAATCTATTCTCTGTAATTGCAAGAATGGATGCAATATAAGTATTTGCCGGTACAATAACCTCATCACCTTCATTTATTCGACCAAGCAATTTCCATGCCCGCAAGGTCAGATTCAGGGCATCTAAGCCATTAGCTACTCCGATACAGTGATCTACTCCAGTATAGCTAGCGAATTCATGCTCAAATGATTCCACTTCAGATCCATTTATATACCATCCTGAATCAATCACACGTTTGAATCCTGCTAAAATATCATTCTTATATTTATCATTAATAAGCTCTAAATTAAGAAAGCTAATTTTTTTCACTTCAATACTCCCACGTATTTATTTTTGAACTTCATGAAAGAGGAGGAATTATATTTAAAGTAATAGTTAAGATCATCTTCTGATGTAATTATAGCACCAGTTTTCAAATGAAAATTAATTACTCTATCATTTCCTTTTCTCACATCAAAGTGCGAATTTTCAAATCCAAGTTTTTCAAAAGCAAATGTATAAAGAAGAATGCAACTCTCTAATGCTGCCGTCCTTGTTTTCCTATCGTTTAGGATCCAACTACCCCAGCAAAATGAATTTATTTTCTCCTGGATATCATACAACCTAATAGTACCTATTTTTTCATCATTATCTATTTTGACAATAAAAAAATAATACTCTAGTCCTTTGCTATTTCTGTTAGCATATGACTCTAACCACGTTAATTGGTCATTTACATCTTGACTCGTTTTACTCAGAAACTCTAATTGTTTACTACCCCCTCTTAGTTCTATTATTTTTTTTGCATCATCTTCTACTGGTAGGATAGGTACCAATCTAATTGTTTTACTATAAAGCTCCATTCCCGCTCCCTAACTCGCTCTTGCGCATACGCTGAAAAACTTTATAATCTCTTACGTAATCATCTTCGTCATAGACTTCATCTGCTAAAATCACAAGTACGCAATCATCAGAAAAATCATACATTTCTCGCCATATAAATGACTCAATCAACAGGCCCTGATTGGGATTATCTAATAATACGGATTTTTTTTCTTTTCCATCATCTAGCAAGAATTTACATGAACCTTTAATGCAAATGGCTAGCTGTTTAAGTTTTTTATGTGCGTGATATCCACGCCTGACATTCTCTTTAGTGTTAAAGATGTAATAAACTCTTTTTATTTTAAATGGCACATTTTTTTCATACTCAAGAGAAACCAATGAACCGCGATCATCACCATGTTTTTGAAAATCAATTAATGTAGTATTCATTTGTTACCTAGCTATTGCTCTTACTGCATAATGGAGAAAATATACTAAGCTGTGAAATGCATCGATACCTTCAATTTCCCTATATATTTCCCATTGTCTTTTTGCTTTTTTGAATTTATTTCTGGAAATTGAGTTGCTAACTATCCTGTATTTCATTAGAACTGCGGGTAGTAAATCAGCTTTCGCACCACTACGTAATAATTTAAGCCATAACGCATAGTCCTGACCTGTTCTCAGCAACGGCATTTCAATGTCTGTAAAAGCATTTCTTCTGAGCATTACACTTGAACAGCCTAATGTTACTTTCTTCTTTAACAGATCCTTATATTTAATAGATGAATGTGGCTTTATATCAATTTTTTTATTTAAATTATTGCCAGTTTCATTTATGAGTTCATAGCCAGTGAAAGTAAAGTCATATCCCATCGACATAAACTCGATTTGTTTTTCTAATTTATTAGGAAGCCATAGGTCATCACTATCTATAAAGGCGATAAACTCACCTTTACATTTTGAAAGGCTCGTATTGCGACTAACTGCTGCTCCAGAGTTTTTCTGATTAACAGTAAAACTTACCCTACTGTCATTCATGCATATTGATTTAATAATATGTACTGTACTATCAGTAGAGCAATCGTCAGTTATTATCCACTCCCAGTCTTTAATTGTCTGACTAGCGATGCTAGCATAAGTTTCTTGGATAAATCTTGCAGAGTTATATGTGGCAGTAACAATGGAAACCAAAGGCCTTAAATGCTTTGATTCGTAAGCCATATTTATATCATTTACCATAGTTTATTACTTTCTATTTAGTAATCGGATAAGGTATTTTCCATACTGATTTTTTTCAAGCCCCCTAGCTAGGTTTTCTAGTTCACTATCATCCAGCCACCCATTCCGCCAGGCAATCTCCTCAGGACAAGCAACCATCATCCCTTGTCTTTTTTGTACAGTCTCCACGAAACTACCGGCTTCGATTAAGCTATCGTGAGTACCGGTATCTAACCATGCAAAACCACGCCCAAGAAGTTCAACACTTAAATTATTATCGTTAAGATACATTTCATTAAGGGATGTTATCTCAAGTTCACCACGTTCAGATGGCTTTACCTTTTTAGCATATTCAACAACTTTATTGTCATAAAAATATAGTCCGGTGATTGCCCAGTTTGATTTTGGTTTTTCTGGTTTTTCTTCTATAGATAGAACTTTATAGTTGTCATCAAACTCCACTACGCCAAATCGCTCAGGATCCATCACTTGATAGCCAAATACAGTAGCTCCTTGGCTTTTCTGTGCAATTGCTTTCAAGCGAGGACTAAAACCTTGACCAAAGAAGATATTGTCTCCTAGTACCAAGCAAACTGGATCCGCACCGATAAACTCTTCACCAATAATAAATGCCTGAGCTAATCCATCAGGACTTGGCTGCGTCGCATAGCTAAGATTCACGCCTAGTTGGCTTCCATCGCCAAGTAAACGTTCAAAGCTAGTTTTATCTTCAGGAGTAGTTATCACCAAGATATCTTGTATTCCTGCTAACATTAGCACCGATAGCGGATAATATATCATTGGCTTATCATAAATAGGTAACAACTGCTTAGAAACACCCATCGTAATTGGATAAAGACGAGTGCCTGATCCACCTGCTAAAATAATACCTTTCATATCTTAAACCCTAATACCCCATCCTAGAGATGAAGAGAATGATTATTCCAATGGATTAAATAAATTTATTATAGAGAAGAATATCCGCTACTGCTCAACAGTATTTGTAAAAAAATTTCATAAAGATGAAAAACATGCCGCTTTGTCAGATACTTTAACCTTACTGATTCAAGTCTAATTTAGATAATATATTCATCTTGCTTTTATTATTGAAGCGTTACTTCACTAAGGGCGGGATAGGCACGCTACCGCCCTTGGCTCATCAGCTACCAATGCACTGTTCAAACTTGCGGCGATGTGGCCCCTATCGAGAGGTGCAGGGAGGGTACACCTCTGTGGAGAGCGCCTACCTCGGATGATTCTTAATCTAACTCCATTTTAAGAACTTTCCCTGCGTTCACTATTTCTGACGTTTTCAACTGCGGGCTAATTCTCATACTTCTAGCGGCCTGATACAAGGATAAATACGCACAAAAAGCTTAGCTGTTTTAGAAACGTGCAAATTAACATACAAATTGGAGTTTTTGCTGTCTATCCATAGTTTTCACTTATCCATAGCATGCTTATACTTGAATTCATCGGCTTAACCACCGATCATTCCTCTGGAATAACCGTAATAACTTAAAAGGTATAGCAAAGCATATGGAATGGATCGCTGATCCGACTATTTGGGCAGGGCTGGCAACACTGGTCGTGCTCGAGATTGTTCTAGGTATTGATAACCTTGTTTTTATTGCCATTTTGGCTGAAAAACTCCCGCGTCACCAACGTGATAAAGCACGTGTTGTGGGGCTATTACTGGCGTTAGTGATGCGCCTGATTCTGCTGGCATCTATTTCCTGGCTAGCCACCCTGACGAAACCCATCCTTACCCTTGTCGATCATTCTTTCAGTGCGCGTGATTTGATCATGCTCACCGGTGGGATATTCCTCCTATTTAAGGCTACCGTTGAGCTTAATGAACGGCTCGAGGGTAAAGACCATGAAAATCATAATCAGCGCAAGGGAGCCAAGTTTTGGCCAGTCGTCATTCAGATAGTGGTTCTGGATGCGGTATTCTCTCTCGACTCCGTGATTACGGCTGTCGGTATGGTAGATCACCTTGCGGTGATGATGGCCGCCGTCTGTATCGCCATTAGCCTGATGCTGCTGGCTAGCAAGCCATTGACCAATTTTGTTAATGCGCATCCCACCATTATCATTCTCTGCCTCAGCTTCCTGCTGATGATTGGCTTTAGTTTGGTCGCCGAAGGCTTCGGTTACCTCATTCCGAAAGGCTATTTGTACGCCGCTATCGGTTTCTCGGTAATTATCGAAATATTGAATCAGCTTTCTCAATACAATCGGCGCCGCTTCCTCTCCTCTTCTCGCCCGCTTCGTGAGCGTACCGCTGAGGCCGTGCTGCGTTTGTTGAGTGGCAAGCATGAAGAAGCACAGCTTGATGCCAATACCTCGAGCTTAATTGCCGATAATCGTGGGGAAGCCGATCTGTTTATTCCACAAGAACGCATGATGATTGAACGCGTACTGGGCATGGCGCAACGCACTGTCAGCAGCATCATGACGTCTCGCCATGATGTGGAGCAGTTAGACCTTAACGACCCGAAAAGTAAGCTCGACGAACTGTTGCAGAAAAATCTACATACTCGCATCGTTGTGACCGACGACGATGCTGCCGATGAGCCACTGGGCGTTATTCACGTTATTGATCTCTTGAAACAACAGCTACAAGGCGAAGAGCTTGATCTGAGGTCGTTGGTTAAGCAACCGCTGATTTTCCCAGAAGGCGTATCGTTACTGATGGCGTTGGAACAATTCCGGCAAGCGCAGACTCACTTTGCCTTTGTGGTTGATGAGTTCGGGTCTGTTGAGGGCGTTGTGACGCTGACGGACGTGATGGAGACGATCGCTGGTAACCTCCCTGTCGCTGGTGAAGACATTGACCCTCGCCATGATATTCAGCAAAACGAAGATGGCACATGGACAGCAAACGGCTATATGCCGTTGGAAGATTTGGTTCTCTATATACCGCTGCCAATCGATGAAAAGCGTGAATATCACACTTTGGCAGGCTTATTGATGGAGTATTTGCAACGCATTCCAAACGTGGGCGAGCAAATTAGAATCGGTGATTACATGTTTGAACCACTCGAAATTATTAGCCACCGGATTCTGAAAATAAAAATAACACCACTGGCGGTGCCTGAAGATGACTATGAAGTCTGATTAAGCGTCAATAATCAAAATGTTATTATGAAAAAAGCGGGCCGAGCCCGCTTTTCTATACATACAATACGCTGTGATTGTTATAAATGAACCGGAACTAAAATTTCGGTAGCAACAATAACAACAACCAATCCGACCAACACCGGAACAGAAGTACGTTTAACGACTTCGAATGGAGATATTTTTGCCATCCCCGCGACAGCCACAACCACACCAGACACCGGTGACAGTGTGCGGCCAAGGTTGGAAGCTTGCAGCATAGGAATAGTTAGATAGGCTGGGTTAACGCCCATCTGAGCTGAAAGCTTAGGAATAAGCTCCACAAACGCGTAAAAAGGCGCGTTACCCGACCCTGTCGTCATTGCAGCCAACATGGTGATGACCACCAGCACCATCATCATCACGATACCACCGGTGCCGAACGACTGAGCCAGATCGATCAGGCTGCTAATAAAACCGACCGTGCTGAGTCCTTGCGCAAATACCCCCGCGGCGACCAATAACATCACAACGCTAGCAAAAGCATCCGCCATACCACGATAGGCAACTTCTAACCCAACAAATACTTTCTGCGCATCAAAACCACGTAAGAATTCAATAATAGCCGCGGCCAGCATACAGATGACCAGAACAGTAATAATGTGTAGTTCAGGCCCCCACTTACCATCAAAGATCAGTACACCTATGATTGGCGTAAAAGGCAATAACGCATAAAAACTTGGCGCATTGGTTTTAATCTCGCTGACGTCTAACATTTCATGCGAGACGTTTTCTTTTTTATCTAAATAGCGCTGCCAGAAAAAGTGCGCGATGGCCATACAGATGATGGCAGCAATAGAAATCGGCAGCGTGGTTTTAAAAGCAAAATCAATTAATGGCATTTCAGATGCTTTCGCAGCCAGCACTACGTCGCCAGAGGTCGGTGCAAGAATAATTGCCGCTGGAGATGCACAAATCGCAGCAGCGGCGCCACGGCTGATACCGACGTTAACCATCACTGGGAATAGCGTTGCCATCAGCAATACGCCCAGTCCAGTTGCAGAGGAAACGGCCAGTGACATCAGGCAAGCAACAAAATATGCCGCGATCATCAGCAAATAGGGAGAGTTAATATATTGCAGCGGACGCGATGCGAGTTTCACCACCATATCGTTTGCACCGATGTGGGTCATATAAGCGGCAAAACCACACAACATCATAATCATCATGCCCAAATCGCCACCACGGCTCATCAGCAGCACTTTGATGTATTCCACAATATCGGTGGCACTGAGCCCCGTCGATTTGGCACTGGCCGGTAATACCTGATGTCCCATTAATGCACTAATGATAAGTAGCAAAATGCCGCCTACCATCAATACACCAGTAGCCGAATAGCCCTTGATGATGTACCGTCCAACCCCTGTCGCAACGAGTACACCAATTAACAACTCAATCATATAAAAGCCTCTATAGGTATTGCTTTAAATAAGTTCTCTACGGAACTTGAATAGCGTTGCGATGAAAAAAAGAACGAATTCACCATCACTAGCCAATAAACCCAGCAAACAGTCGAACTTTGCCGAAAAAGGCAGACGATTTTACTGACTTCGGTCAACGATTACCCGTGTTTGTTTATGCCGTGATAAGTTTGTGATTTGCCGCTTAATTCAGTCTTTCTCGATTGCAATTTAACGAAATTCTGGAAGCAATAAAAAAGCCGTAGCACTCAGGCTACGGCTTCGAAGAATTGCTTTGCAAAAGAATTAGAGTTTATTCAACAACCGCTCTACATCTTTCTTATCTTTTGTGTCTTTGTCCTGATGCTTACTCAGCCAATTATTGAGTGCATCTTTGGCTTTTTGTTGCAGTTGATCACGTAAGACTTTATCTGCATCAAGTGAATAACTCAGTTGCTGCCATGGGCCATAAATCCGCAAAGGAATAACCGCATTCTGTAACGCTTTAACCACGCTATCTTTGCCATTCCATCCTTCAAGCACCCGCACATTCAAGTTCATGTCACAGCTTTGGTTTTCTAGATTGACCAATCCTGAGCCACCGACGGTCAAAATCTCTGAGCTGCCAAAGAACCGAGTGATTCGCAAAATGCCATTGCGTAATACCGTGTCAGCTTTGAGTTCCTGTACCTTGGTATAATCAGAATAACTGTCTTTACCCGAGACATCCGAATGATTCCGGATCACCGCTTGCTGAATTAATTGCTGAATATTCATGCCCTGAAGTCGAGCATTAGCCAATGAAATATGCGCATGGCCATCCCAATTTTGCATCACATCAACCAGCGTCATACCCGTTCCGTTAAATTTGCCGGTCAGCGTTAAATCCCCGACCAGCGCATCGGGTTGACTGAAAGCATGAAGAACAGGTTCTAAGGTAATATTTTCTATCTGCGGCGTTAAACTAACCTGAGCGGGTTGGTTGTCCACCACTGCCAACGTGCCTTGTGCCTGAAACGTTCCTTTGCCCAGCCTGCCGCTGATATTCTGTAATGTGGCGTTGCCCTGCTCATTTTGTGCCGCCAAAGAGAAGTCAGCGAGTTTTAAGCCATGATAAATCACTTCGTTAGCCTGAATTTTTAACTCAGCAGTGAAGTCACGTAAAAATGCCATCTCCCCAATCTGGGCAGTAGATTCTGGGTTGGATGTGACCGGAGAACGCAGCGTTGCCTGTTCAGCGGTATTGGCAGAACCATCAGCACCTTCGGTAGGTGGTGTCCAGCCAAACAGGTTATCAAGATTAAGCGCTGCCGACTGCAAATCCACTTTGTAAGCCGATGTGCCATTTTCCTGCATTGCGCCTTGAATGCGCCCCTGCAACTGGCTTTGGTTGGCTGTCACCAGCAAGTTTGAAATATCAATTTGCTGCGGCTGTTGTTGGTAGCTGACCGTTGCACTCCCCATCCCAGCAATTCCGCTGGTAGGCAATCCAACCCCGCTCAGTTGATAATCAAAGTTAGAAACCACGGCACTATAGCGCTGAGGGTAGCTGCTTAAATCAACGTTCGCGGCAAGCTTGAAGTTAAGATCACGCTGGTTGCGGTTGATACGACTCGATAACTCAATGCTGGCCTGACGCGCACTATCCTGATCGATCGATAAATTAATATCACGCATATTAATCTGGTCATCTTTATCCTGCTGCCAGATCAATAAGCTATCTCGTACCTGAACTTTTTTGATGTTCAGTTTCCATGCGACATCGCTGGACAGTTCGCGTGAGCCCGATGGCGCAATCGGGGAATTCTCTGGTTTCTGAGCGTCACTACCCGGTGTTAAACGAATAACGGCGCCTTTTAGCATCACCTGCTTCACATCAAGCTGATGAGAGAGAAGAGGCCAAAGGCCGACGTCTAACCGCATATTTTCGGCGCTAATAACCGGCTGTGCCGCTCCGGGAGCCGTCAACGACATTCGTCCGGATAAAATGCTAAGACGAGGCCAAACATGCCAACGTAGCGAACCATCTAACTGCAATTCGTAGCCCGTGCGCTGCTGTACTTCTTTCGTCATATAACTACGGAAGTCATTGGGATTAACCAGCAACACCAGCGCGGTCATTCCAACAGCCAGCACAACCAGCAGAATTACAATGGTCGTTAAAAATCGTCTCATGCCATCCTCTATCTAAAGACAAGCGGTATACGAGCTCGATGTCATAACCGTCAACGCTATCGCTAGGCAGCTAAACACCAAGGACATCAACAAGCATCAATCTTTATCAATACGACTCGCCACAGCGCCCTGTTGATCACGATATTTTGCATCTTGGCGGCTATTATAAGGACGCGCTGCTGGCCCAGATAGTGGTTCAAAGCTAAGTGCACCGATTGGCATGCCAGGACGAAGCGCCAGCGGCAGCTTACCCGAGTTGTAAAACTCTAGCACAATGCACCCCTGCCAGCCGGGATCGATACGGTGTGCCGTAACATGCACCATCAGCCCTAAACGCGCCAGCGAAGAGCGTCCATCCAGCCAGCCAACTAAGTTATCAGGCAAGGTTACCGATTCTAAGGTCACGGCAAGCGCAAGTTCACCGGGATGCAGGAAGAAAGCGTCTTCTTCACCAAGAATGATCTCATCGCTCATCACGCGTTCTAATGCTTCAGCCACTTCAGCCTTGGGCCCACTGAGATCAATGTAGGGTGCGGTATGCCCACGGAAAACACGAAACTTATTCCCTAAACGCACATCAACGGTAGCACCGTTAATACGGTCTACTGGCGGACGAGGTGAAATAGTGAGTTTTCCCGCGTCTAGCCAAGCTTCAATATCGCGGTCACAAAGTCTCATGGTTTTCTCTCCGTTACGGGCAAAGCAGCAATGGCTGCAAACTATGGCACATACTACCTTATGACACTTAGTTTCTGAAATGCCTCACATGATTTGTCGATAAACTTTTCACTTATTGGTTTTATTTCACCCAACTGTTGGCATTTCAGAGACTAACAATCGTCCTATACAGCCCTAAGACGGGCTTTTTCAGAATAATTAATTCGTAAGCTATGCGACTCACGCTTTGCGTCTATTGCTTCATAGCGATTCTGAAACACGCGTTGAAATAGATGAAAGTAAATTATTATGACTGAAATGATATTTACGATGGGAAAACCGAGGTATTGTTGCGTCAATCAACGTTGACTTTAATTTTTGGCGTGAAATGAGCCGTGTATTGACATAAAAAAAGGCCGAGTCATCGGCCTTAATATTTTCCGTTCAAAAATGCTTTATTTAAAGAACTGACTAATTTTCGCTTTCAGAATATCGATTGCAATGCGGTTTTTACCCCCACGCGGCACGATAATATCTGCGTACTGTTTAGAGGGTTCAATAAACTGTAGGAACATCGGACGCACTGTTTTCTGATATTGTGCCATCACCGAATCCATGGAACGGCCACGTTCATTCACATCGCGTCGGATACGACGCATCAAGCAGATATCCAGCGGGGTATCAACGAAAATAGAAAAATTGAGCTCATTGCGTAAGCGAGCATCGGTCAACAGCAAAATCCCTTCTAGAATGATAACTTTCTTCGGTTCTAGATGGATGGTCTCTTGTTTGCGGGTGTGTTCTACGTAGCTATACTGCGGAAGTTCGACGGCTTTACCTGCTTTTAGCATCTGCAAATGCTGAAACAGCAGGCTATGATCCATCGCGCTTGGATGGTCGTAGTTGGTTTTAACACGCTCTTCCATCGTCAGATCGGTCTGGTCTTTATAGTAACAATCTTCCGGGATCACACCGATGTGCTCCTCACCCACTTGTTCACGCAATTCACGATAAAGTGTGCTGGCGATCAAACTTTTGCCTGAGGCAGATGCGCCCGTGATGCCAATAATGACGCACTGATGGGAGTTGTCAGTCATATAATTTTTAAGACCTGGTGTTAAATGTTCGACGGGGGGCTAAGCAGAGACAGCTCACCGCTGCTTGCTTGGGACGCGGCAATTATAGGGAGTTACGCGGATTGATACCAGAATTTTGCAGGTTTTAATCGGTGAAATTACGGGCATCCAGTTTAATGCCCGCATTATACCCGCCATTCGACGCTAAATAATACTACGGTGAATTACAACGCGCGGAAGGCGATTTCTGTCGGGATCGACTCGCCCTGCCAGTATAGCTGCGCTGCAACGTTCGCCGCCAACTGACGATAAATATGCGCAAATTCACTGTCTGGACGACATGCCATCGTCGGTTCACCGCGATCCAGATCTTCACGCAGTGAAATATGCAACGGTAACTGGCCCAACAGACGGATCTTGTATTTTTCCGCCAGTTTCTCAGCACCACCGGTGCCAAAGATAGGTTCATGGAAACCACAGTTACTGCATACGTGAATGCTCATGTTTTCCACCACACCCAGCACTGGCACATGGACTTTCTCGAACATCACGATGCCTTTCATCGCATCCAATAGGGCAATATCTTGCGGAGTCGTCACTACCACGGCGCCTGTTACTGGAATGTTCTGCGCCAGCGTTAGCTGAATGTCGCCGGTACCCGGAGGCATATCCAAGACCAAATAATCCAAATCAGGCCACAGTGTATCCTGTAGCAACTGCAGCAACGCTTTGCTGGCCATGGGACCACGCCAAACCATTGCATTATCGTCAGTGACCAAGTAGCCAATCGAGTTGGTCGCCAAGCCATGCGCCATAATAGGCGCCATGTGTTGACCATCTGGCGACGTTGGGCGCTCATTTGGCGTTCCCAGCATCATCGGGATCGATGGGCCATAGATATCCGCATCGAGAATACCGACTTTAGCGCCTTCGGCGGCGAGCGCCAGCGCCAAATTCACCGCGGTGCTTGATTTGCCAACGCCACCTTTGCCAGAGCTCACAGCAATAATGTTACGTACACCTTTCACGCCAGCCTGGTCGTTGGCACGTTTTAAGGTGGCGATATTATGCGCCAAACGCCATTCAATCGCCTTCGCTCCGCTCACACGCAGCAGTTCAGCGCTTGTGGCATCTTTCAGCGCAGCAAAACCGCTTTGCCACGCAAAAGGCATCAGCAGTTCGATGTGTAAAGTATTGTCCAGCAGAGCACAATGGTGCAACGCCTTGAGCGCACTCAGCGGGTGATTAAGTGTTGGATGGGTAAAGGCCGCGAGAATTTCGCCGACCTGCGTCCGCAGTGCTTCGGGAGTGGACGTTTCATGGGATTTATTGCTCATCCCGGCTCCTTGTGTCATTCATTTTTTATCTTCAGAGGGTGCTGCGAAGCGTCTTTATCTTTGTTCGCTTACATAACTCACTTACACAGCCATTCTACTTATTTACACAGCAGTCATAAGCATACCAGAACTCCACCGGCTCCGCGTTAGACAACTTAAGATCCACGCATTAAGAAAGAAAATCGCTTAACAAACACAGCAACCTAGCGGCAACGGGCTCAATCAGGTAACATCTTCTGCACCGTTCCATTCTTTAAAGAGACAGCAAATCCACTATGGCTTCAGTCACCTCCCAAGCAAGCGCAAGAAAAATTTTAGTGACGTGCGCGCTTCCGTACGCCAACGGCTCAATTCACCTCGGCCACATGCTCGAGCACATTCAGGCAGACGTATGGGTTCGTTTTCAGCGAATGCGCGGCA